>Ga0163148_10002198_pt1 | contig 23822 bp, 15 predicted proteins | sample OliLakLV19MP7P2_FD_148606 | JGI IMG/M metagenome (GOLD analysis project Ga0163148, IMG submission 148606) | Freshwater microbial mat bacterial communities from Lake Vanda, McMurdo Dry Valleys, Antarctica- Oligotrophic Lake LV.19.MP7.P2 | ecosystem: Environmental > Aquatic > Freshwater > Lake >... | reverse complement strand
GTGCCGAGTGCGGCGCGCGCCGCACTCGGCAGGCAGCACTCGGCAGGCAGCACTCCGCAGGCAGCCCTCGGCCCTCGGCACGCCGCGCGCCGCACTCGGCACTCGGCACTCGGCACTCGGCACTCAGCAGGCAGCACTCAGCAGGCAGCACTCAGCAGGCAGCACTCAGCAGGCAGCACTCGGCAGGCAGCACTCCGCAGGCAGCACTCCGCGCTAAGCACTCCGCGCTCCGCTTCGGCTTCTGCTTCGGCCCTCAACCTCGGCCGTCGCACAGTCGCACCGTCAGATCGACGGAATCATGTCGACACCCGTTCGTCTCGAGCGAGCGAGCGAGGACGCCGCAACCGAGGTCGCTAGGTCCGGTGCGCCCGCACAGTTCAGGCGCGCCGATGATTCCGCGCACATCCGCTCCACGTGTAGCCTCGCGGCCGAACGCGGGCCGGAAGGATGTGCGGAACACCCGGAGCCCGGCTCACGAAGACCTCGAGCCGCCCACGTGAGCTTCGAGCCGCTCAACCGGACTTCGCCGCCGCTTCGAACGCTCGCGGGCGTAGGCGGCCTAATGCCGGTCTCTCCTCCGTCCAGCCCGGTTCTCGACTCGAGCGTCGGTTCGCAGTGCAGCCCACTACGCCGGACGGACTTCCGAGATCGCAGTCGCTGCAAGCGGCGTGAGATCGACCGCGGGTGGACGCTTCCCGTGGGGCCGAACTTCGGTGGCCAGTACCCCGCGCCGCTGCTGACGGCCCACACGACTTCCCGAAGCCCCCGATTTCTTCACGGGCTCTCAGAGAATGTCGTCGCGATAGATCCACGGTCGCCGCGCGCCGGCATCGCGTCGCGCCGTGACGAGGCGCCACAATTCTTGCGGACCCACGACCGCCAAGTACTCGCGATCGCCCGCGGTCGTGCGCAGGCGGATCGTGCCGGCGACGAGGCCGACGAGCTTCTTCGTCCGCTTGTCGCCGCCTTCCGGAATCGCGTACACACCGGCGCCGACCTGATCAGGCGCATCCCGCAATCGATCGGGAATCGTGGTCACGAGCCCGAGCACACGCGGGTCCTCCGCGACAGTCACCGTGGCCGACCAGGCGCCTGTCGCATCGCGGCCGAAGACGTGCAGCGTCTCGCCCGCGCGCGGATCGCGGAAGTCCATCACTACATCGGGCAAGCGGATCGCGGTATCCGCCGTGCAGAGCTCGGGGCCGACGGGTTCGATCACGGCTTTCTCGAGGCTCGGCCCGTCGCCGTACCACGCCGTGATGCGCACGGGGCCGGAACGCGCCGTGCGTCCGAGGAACACGACGCCGTAGTCGGTCGCGACGCCCAGCTCTCGGCCGCCGTTCGTCTCGACCAGGAGCGTCGGGTCGGAGAGCGTGCGCATCCCCGCACAGCTTGTCACGAGGCCGGCGAGGAGGAGGGCGCAGAGGGCCTGAATCGATCGTCGGTGTGCGTTCATTCGAAGCGTTCGTACCACGCGCGAAAGCGATCGTTCTCGGGAGCGAGCTCGGATGCAAGCCCCGCTTCCGATCGCGCCTCCGGGTTCACGAGCTTCGGTGCGCTGGCGCTCTCGTCGCCGTCGCCCGACGCACCGCTGGCGCCCGTGGGTGCCACCTTGGGTGCCGGCGAGATGCCGACCAGAACACGCGACAATTCGTAGCGGAAAGCGGCCGCGAGCGGATCTTTCTGGATCGCCGTGCGGTAGTCGGCCAGCGCCTTCTCCGGCGCCTCGGTCTCGGCGTGCGCGCGCGCGCGCGCGGCCCAAGCTCGCGGATCGGTCGTCCCGGCTTCGATCGCGGCATCGAGGTCCGGTAGGGCTTCTTCGTAGCGCAGTTGACGCACGGCGAGCAGCCCGCGCTTGAGCCGCGCCTTCGCGCCTTCGATCGGGATCGACTCGACGAACTGGCGCCACTCGCGTTCGAGGGCGGGCACGTCGGACACCTTGAGCTTCTTGAGCAAGTACGCCCGGACGTCGACGGGCGCCACGAGCTTGCCGACTCCGCCCATCTCGGGCACGGCATTGCCCACGTTCTCGATCGTGTAGGGGATGCCGGTCTCGAGCGTGTAGAGGCCCTTGAAGAACTTGTCGAACGACTTCTTGTGCTTCTCGTTCGCGCCGTTCTGCAGGAAGTAGACGAACGACCAAGCATGCGCGTACTGGAAGCCGTCGAACTGGTCGCGTGTGAGCAGGAACAAGTCCTCGAGTTTCGTGAACGGCCGTGACGCGGAGGCGGTCGGCGCGTCCTTCGGCCGCGCTTTCCCGCCGGTCGCCGCGCCTTCACTGCGCAACGCTTGCTGCACCGTCAACGTGCGGTCCATCTGGATCTCGCCCGGCTCGATGCGCAGCTTGCCCTTCTTGTCGCGAAACACTTTCGATGACCCGAAGTAGTCCGCGACGGCCTCGTTGAGCCAGATCTGCGGCACATACTGCGGATCGATGAGGAACGTCAGGAGGTGCGTGCACTCGTGCAACGCGACCCATTCCGAACGCGACGGCTCGGCGTAGTCGTGGAAGAAGTTCAACGACTTCGCCATGGGGGAGAAGAACCCGAGGACCGACGCGCTGCCCGGCTTCGCCAGCGCTTGGAACTCTTCGTGGCTCTTGTAGACGTTGACCTCCATCTTCCAGCGTTTGAGCGTCGGGGACGGATCGATGCCGATCTTGTCGTCCATCAAGGAGTAGAACGCCTCCATGAGTTCGGCGTAGTACGCGAGGATCTCGGCACTCGTGTTCGAACGGACACGGAAGTGCGCGGTCTCGACTTCCCACGCGTTCGACCAATCCGCGTGCGCGGCGAGTTCCTCGGTCCGCTTGCGACTCGCTTCGGCCTGTTTGCGCAGCTCTTCTTGGTAGCCCGGGCGCGACATCCAGCGTCCGCGGTACTTCACGTAGCCCTGCGCGAGCTTCTGTTTCTCGTCCTCGTTCGCCGGAACGTAGTCCGACATGTCGCCTTCGATCTCGGCCGACGCGACGAGCGACTTGTCGGTCAGCACGATCGTGCCGTGCTCGAACTCGAGGCGATAACCCTGCGCTTCCACGCGCGCTTTCTTGGGCGTCAGGATCCGACCGTCCGTGGTGAGGACGCGATCGGCAGTCGCCGTCGCAGCGAGGAGCACGACGATCCCGCTGACGAGGCCCGTGCGCACGCGCCACTCGAGGACGGCGCGCCAACGATCCTCGAAGACCGCGCGCCAGTGCACCTCGGACACGGCGCTCCAGCGCATTGCGCGCAGCGCCCTCGCGAGCCAACGGAGTCCGTGGCGCGCGCGAACTCGCAGCGGGGCTCGCGCGCGCACCGCGTTCGTCAAGTCGAGGCTTCCCAGGCCTTCTGCAACTCGTCGAAGTCGATGCCTTGGAAGGCTTCGTGCACGGCTTGGTCGAGATCGCTCGACGTCGCCAACACGCGGAAGTACGTCGGCAGGATCTGTTCCCAAGCCGGGTTCCAGTTCTTCGCGAAGTTCTTCTTGCCCGTGCGCAGGAAGTAGATGAACGACCAGCCCTGGGCGTAGTTCTGACCCGGGTCGACGCCCCACTTGTTCTGGCCGTAGTACTCGGCCTGCGTCATCGTGACGAAGTCTTTCAGCGGCACGTGCTCGTCCTGCTGAACGGCTTCCTTGATCGTGCCGACCCGCCACTGATTGATCTTCAGCGTGAACTGCTTGATCTTGTATTCGAGGCCGCTGTAGAAGTCGCCGGTCCCTTCGTTGTACCAGCTGTGCGGACTGATGTTCCCGTACAGGTAGAAGATGTACTGGTGAAAAGCCTCGTGGTTCAGGACGATCCACGTGTCCTTGCGGCCACCGCCGGCTTGGTCGTCGTAGAGCACGAGCTCGCGATCCGTCGCGCTCCAATACCCGGCGGAACCACCCGGCGCGCCGTAGCTCATGTACTGACCGTGGTCGGTGAAGATGCGCACCACGGAACAGCGTGAGAGTTCTCGCGGATCCGCGCCGCCGAACATCTCGGACATCGCCTTCTTCTCGAGCGCCTTCTCCTTCTTCTCCTTGTCCGTGAGACCCGTTTGCGCAGCTTCACCAACGGCGCGCAGTTCCTTGGCCTTTTCGTACGGGTAGTCGACTTCGAACACCTTGCGGATCGCTTCGAGCCGGTCGCAGAGCTCCGCCATGAACGCGCGATCGGTGTGCGGAGTCACGACGAAGTAGTTGGGCGTCTCGTGGAGCTTCCAGTCGCCGCCCAGAGCATCGAGCTTCTGCTGGATCTTCTGACGCTCGCGGTCGCGCAAGGGCGCGTCGGCTCCGAGTGCCGCGGCCGCCACGGCGAGATCGATGCGCGAGAACGAGCGCGCCATCTGTTCGAACGCAGCTTCGTACTTGGACCACTTGGCTTTCGCGCCCGGCCCGGTGAACACGATGGCGACGTCGAGATCGGGCTCGAGGCTGTACTGGACCGCGTAGACCGCCTTGGACGTCTTCTCCTCGCCCGGCGTGCAGAACTGGTATTCGAGGGCCGGCACCTTGCTGGCGATCTTGAATTCCTTCTTCACGACCGTCGGCTTGTGCGCGGTCCCGTCCTCGACGTCACCACTCTTCAGCACCCACTCCGCGACGTCCTTCAGCGGCTTGCGCTGGAACTTGGGCTTCTCCGCGCCCTCCTTCTTGCGCCGATCGAATTGCAGCAACCAGCACGACAGGAACACGCGGTCCCCAGGTCCGCCGCCGGTCTGGACGTACTTCGTGTTCTGCGGGTCGAACTTGGCGATCACGTGCTGATCACCCGGCTGCGGCGGAATGAGGTCCCAATCGGCCGGGGTCTTGACCCGGAACCCGAGATCGGAACGCTCGTATTGCAGGCCGGGTTTGGGCGCTTGGGCGAAACCCAAACCTGCAAGGAGCAGGACGGCCAAGAGTCGGAACAGAGTGCGACTCCGCGGTGCGGGCATCATCGGTGAGTCCTCCAAAGTGGGAGCGGCCGGAATGCAGCGCGCTCCTGAGCATGAGACCTTCGCGACGGGAGACTGGCAAGGGACGCGACATTCGTAGTTCCTTCGGGCCCTGAGTCCTTACAAACTACGGCCGTGTCCCGACCGTACGCCCGCGCCCGGGCGGCGCCGCCCTCTCCCTGCGAGGCGCGGCCGGGACTCACACCCATCGACGCGCGTCCGCGCGTTCTCGTCCCATGCGCCCCATCCACGGTCTCCTCGCGCTCGCCGCCGTCGCCTTCCTGCTGCTCGGCGGCCTCCTTTTCTGGACGAACACGGATCCGGCTGGGACCCCCGACGTCGACGGGCGACGCCCGGTCACCGGCTCGAGCGAGAAGCCTCCGATGGAGGACCTCGCGGCGGTCCCGAAGGACGAGCGCGATCGCACGGCACAAGTCGGCACGGAGGGCTCGGCCCCCGGCCGCGCCGAAACGCCGACCGGCGAAGGGAAGGCGCAGCGTGTCAGCGGTCGTGTCGTCGACGAAGCCGGGAAGGGCGTCGCGAACGCCGTCGTCTACGCGGCCGCTGGCGGCGGGTTCGACGAGCTCGCTCTCGACGAAGTCGACCCGGCCGAGATGTTCTGGTTCCAGCGCACGGAGACCAAGACGGACTCCGCCGGTCGCTTCGCGCTCGATCCGAAGATCAACGCCAAGGTGCGCCTCGCCGTGCGGGCCGGTGGTTTCGCGCCGCTCGACGTCGAGCGCACGATTTCGGAGACGCGTCCCGACGTGGGCGACCTCGTCGTGCAAGCCGGAGTGGTCGTCGAAGGCCGCGTGATCGATCACCTCGGCCGTCCGGTGCAGGGCGCCGAACTGCGCCGTCGGCGTCCTTCTTCGGGCCCGATGGCCTTCTTCGTGGGGCGTGGAGGCGCAGTCGCTGCGAAGAGCGACGCTCAGGGAAACTTCCGCGTCGACACGATTCCCGTGGGGACGTGGAACCTGCGCGTGACGAGCGAGATCGCCCCGGACAAGGACGAATCGGGCGAGACGAGTCGGGCGGGCGAAGTCGTGCGCGGCATCCAGATCCAGCTCGAGGAGGGCTTCGAGATCGCCGGCCTCGTGACCGGGGTGCCGCCGAGCGACGCGGGGAAACTGCGGATCGCGGCGCTGCCGCGCGGCAGCGATTTCGGCGGCGATTTCGGGCCTTCGATGGGCGGCGCTCAACGGCTCGCGCCCATTGCGGCCGACGGATCGTTCGTGGTCAAGGGCTGCAAGAAGGAAGCGAAGTACCGCGTCTCGGCGCGACTCGCTTCGCAGGGCTTCGGCGGCATGCTGCGCAGTCCGACGCGCTCCGCGACCGTCGATGCGACGGCGGGCGATCGCGGGCTCGAGATCGCGTACCGCGCCGAGACCGCGCTCACGTTCCAGGTCGTCGAGGCAGCGAGCGGAGCGCCGATCACGACGATGACGGTGTCGGCCGGCGGCCGCATGGCGGCACCCCTGACCGACGACAAGAACCGCACGATCCGTGAGTTTCCCGGAGGTCGGGTGCGCTACGGCGGACTGCGACTCGGCGGAGGCGGACCGATGTCACGCGGCAGCGCGAACGACGCGTTGACCGTGCGCGTCGAGTCCCCGGGCTACGCGCCTTGGGAACGCAAGGACGTGCGCGTCACCGAGGGCAGCGACAACGATTTGGGCATCGTGCGCCTCGAAAAGACCTCGATCGTGAAAGTGCGCGTGACCGCGGCGGGCAGCGGCGCACCCGTCGTCGGCGCGCGCGTCTCGGTCGAGGCCGAGGAGAAGGGTGACGGACGGATGGGCGGCCGCTCGTTCTCCATTCGCGCGGGTGGAGCCGACGACGAGGACGCGCTCGACTTCGGCGGCGGTGCGGCGCACAAAGGCCGCACGGGTGAAGACGGCATCGCGCGCGTCTCGAGCATCCCCGGATCGAAGGCGCGCATCGTGGTCAGTCACCGCGACTTCGCCGCATTCCGCTCCGAAATCCTCGACCTGCCCACCGGTTCCGATGTCGAGCGCGACGTCGTCGTGACCGCCGGCGGGACGATCGTGGTCAAGGTGGTCGACGCGACGGGCAATCCCGTGCGCGACGAACAGCTCGAGCACAAGAAGCCGGACGACGAGGAGGACGCGCCCATGTTCTTCGGTCCGAATGGCCCGCTCGCGACGGACGCCGAAGGGCGCACGACGCTCACGAAGCAGACGCCGGGCGTGCACGCGTTCCGACTCCAGGTGTCCGGCGGTCCGCGAATGTTCGGCGGTGGCGGCATGCGCATGTCGATGGCGCGCTCCGTGAACGGCGGCGACCTGACCCCCGAAGAACCGTGGACGGAAGTCACGGTCACCGAAGGCGGAACGCACGAACTCGTCCTGCAAGCACCCGAACGCGCGCGCGTCGTCGGTCGCATCAAGGAAGGCGGGCGCGCTCTCGCCGGAGCGACGGTGCGACTGCGCGCGAAGGACGGCGATGACATGCCGTTCTTCGACGACGGCGCGAAAGCCGAGACGGACGGCTCGGGCGAGTACGCGCTGGAGAACGTGTCGGTCGGCGAGTACGTGATGTCTGTGACGCATCCGAGTCGCGCGATGGCGCACGAGGCCGAACTCCGCGTGGGATCGGGCGAAACGCGCGAGAACGTCGACCTGCCGCTCTCGATCCTCGAGGGTCGCGTGACGAACGAAGAGGGGAAGGGCGTCGCGGGCCTGCGCATTCGCGCGGAGAAGCAGTCCGGCGGCGACGGCGTCGTGCGCGAGTTCATGTTCGCCATGGACTCCGGTGACGGCCCCGTGTCGTTCGGCGGCGGAGGCGGTGGTCAAGTCACGACGGACTCCGACGGTCGCTACAAGTTGCGCGGTGTCCTGGCCGAGACGGACCTCGCCGTCGTCGCGACCGGCCAAGGCATCCAGCGCCAGCAGAGCGAGATCGTGCGCGTGCCCGTGGACTCGACGCGTTCGGGTGTCGACCTCGTCGTCAGCCAAGGCGCCGGCCTCGAAGTCACGTGCCGTCGCGCGGACGGGTCGCCGGCGACGCCCTGCGAAGTGCGCGCCGAGTTCCAGGGCGAAGGCGATGCCGACACCAAGTTCGAGATCACGCGCGGCGACGGGAAAGCGCGTTTTCAGGGCCTGAAACCGGGCTCGTGGCGCATCACGGCGCGCGACTTGGGCACGGGTCCGGACGAGCGCGAGCGGGCTCCGACCGAGCAAACCGTCGAACTCGAGGTCGGCCCGACGAAGACCATCACGATGGAAGTCCGCGCGCCGTGAACCGCTGATCGGGCCGCGCGTCGAGTGCAGCCCTTAGACCTCGGACTAGGGCAGGACGCCAAAGTGGAGTTAGGCTCGGGTGGTGGCACTCCCCCCCGGCCGATCGAAGAAACGCAGGCTCGTGCTCGCGGTGCTCGCCGTCCTGGTCGGGCTGGTCCTGTTCATCGCGCTGGGCGGCGGCACGGGTGTCTTCGCCGCCGGCCCGGAGCGGCTCGGCACGAGCGTCCTGGGTGTCGGGCCCGGCGGCGAACTCGCTGCGAGTGACTCACCCGGCGCGAGCAGCACAGCGGCGTCGCAGACGCGCAGTTCGATCGCGGTGCCCGAAGTCGCAGCGGGAACGCCGAAGGCCCCCGTTCGCTCGAAGCCGCGCGTCCGTGGGCGCGTCGTCGATCGCGCGGGTGTCGGCATCCCCGGTGCGCGCGTGTGGATCACGACGAGCGAGTTCTGGGCGAAGATCCCGCTCGATCTGGAAGTCGAGGCACTACCCACGCGGTGGATGAAGGTCGAGCGCGCGGAGTGCGATGGCGAGGGACGCTTCGGCTTCGATGACCTCGAGCCGGGAGCGATTCGACTCGCCGCACGCAGCGCGACGTGCGCCCCGGCCTACCGCGAAGATCTCGAAGCTCTGCGCGAGACCGACGTCGCGCTGCCCGACGTCGTGCTCGAGCCCGGCGTCGTCGTCGCCGGCGTCGTCCTTGCGCCCGACGGCAAGCCGGCGCCGGGAGTGCGCGTCCTCATCGCAGCTTCGTCGCTGTCACGCGGCGGCGGGATCGCCGTTCCCGGTCGCGGCGCGAGTGCGGGCGCGACCGACGAACTCGGGCGATTCCGCGTCGACGAACTCGCAGCCGGACCGTTCCAACTGCTGTTCCTCGCAGAGGGGCTCGCGATCACCGAACTCAGCGGACGAACCGAGCGCGCGGGCGAAGTGAAAGACGGTTTCGTGGTACGCCTCGAGCACGGCGTCGAGATCGCGGGCCGCATCACTCCGAAGTCGGGACCTGCCCCGGCGGGATTGCGCATCGTCGCGCGACGTTCGGCCCCGGACGAGGACGAGGATTCCGAGGACGCCGACGCCGACGCCGCGCTCCCCGACGCACCCGAGTTCGAGGCTCGTCCGCGCACGGCGTTCGCCGCCGCCGATGGGTCGTTCCGCATCGGCGGATTGCGCTCGGGGGAGTCGTATCGACTCACGCTCACGGTGCGGCGCGGAGAGGCCTGGAAAGCCGCGGGCTCGACCGGCGCCAAGGTCGTGCGTGCTCCGAACTCGGGCGTCGATCTACCGTTCGAGCCCGAGACCGCGATCCTCTTGCGGGTCGTCGACGACGCGACCTCGCTGCCCCTCGAGGACTTCGTGTTGTGGGCCGGTCCCGGCCGATTCCGCGCGTTACGCGACGAAAAGGGCGAGGTGCAGCACGCGTTCCCGCTCGGCGCCGCGCGCTATGGCGATTTGCGACTGAATCAAGTCGCGAAGCCTGGATGGTTGCGCGTGTCCGCGGCGGGCTACCAGGACTTCGAGCGCAAGGACCTGACGCTCACTGCCGGTCGCGAACTCGACATCGGCGAGGTCCGCTTGAAGTCCGAGCGGAAGACCGTGGTCACGGTCGTGGATGCTGCCGGCGCGCCGGTCGAGAACGCGCGCGTCGTGATGACGACGCAGACGCGCGAGCGGCTCGAGCAATGGTCTGACGTGCCGCTCACCCTCGATGTGCTCGGCGAACTCGAAGCCCGTTCGGCGCGCACGAATGCGGAGGGGCGGTGCGTGCTGTCGAGTTACCCGGGAAAGAACGTGCTGGTGCAAGCCGGTGCGCGCGGTTTCACGCCCAGCGAAGTCGTGGCGGCGTTACTCTCGAAGGAGGCCGATCACGCGATCGCGCTGAAGTTGGAGCGCGGTGCCCGCGTCGTCGTGCGCGTCACCGACGGAGGTCGACAGCCGGTCGCGGGCGTTCCCGTCGGACATCGTCTTCCGCGGCGTTCCGCCGACGAGGGCGAGGATCGCTTCGCCGAAAACTTGGTCACCGATCCGCGCGGCGAAGCGCGCTTCGAAGCGCTCGAACCGGGCGTCCACGCGTTTCGGATCCAACAAGAAGACGGCGAATCGTCGTGGTGGGAGGACGATTCCGGTGCCGAGGCGCGCGAGGAACCGTGGCAGGAGCTCGTCCTCGCCAGCGCGGCCGAAGCTGCGCTCGTGCTCGTGGCCCCGCCGCGCGGAACTCTCTTCGGCGTCGTGCGCGAAGGCGGTCGACCGCTCGAAGGCGCCGTCGTGAAGCTCGTGCCCTACGTGGAAGGACGCGAATCGGGGTGGACGTGGGGTGGGAACGGCGACGACCCGTTCTCGGCGACGACCGATCACCGCGGCGAATACCGACTCCTGAATCGTCGATCCGGACCGTACGTGGCGCTCGTGCACCACGCGGATCGGCGCATGGCGAGCGAGCTGCGCGTCGTGCTCGGGACCGGCGAGCAAGCGCAGGACTTCCTCCTCGACCAGAACGCGATCCACGGTCGCGTCACGGATCCCGAGGGTCGTCCGCTGGTCGGAGTGCAAGTCGGCGTGTCGCGCAACGAGGCCGGCATCCAAATGGAGCCGCCGCATTCCGTCGTGCTGTCCGAGGACGATCGCGGGAACCCGAACGTCGAGTGGCGGCAGGCGCGCGGCGGCCGTGAGGCGCGCACCGACACGCAAGGGCAGTACGTGCTGCGTGGTCTGATCGAGAACGCGCCGCTCGTCGTCGCGGCGCAGGGCGACGAGGTCGAGAACAAGGCTCTCGAGCCGATCACGCTCGCGCCGGGGGAGATCCGCGGCGGAGCCGACTTGGTGCTGCGCCGTGCGTCACGCGTGCGCGTGGAAATCGCCGGGAATCTGAGTGACGACCGCTGGTACGAAGTCGCCTTCGTGTCGAAGTCGGGCGACACGGAAACCGTCGCCCGCCAAGCATGGCTCGGGAAGTGGAACACCAGCGAAACCGTCGGCTCGATCGTGCCCGGCATCTACGTCGTGCGCCTCACCATGCGCGATCAGCAGGGTGGCGAGACGCGGATCTCGGAGACCCCGCTCGAAGTCGAGCTCGGGAAGGTGGCTCGCTTGGACTTGCGCGTGCCATGATGCGCGCATCTTGATCCTGGAACCGATGCTCCGCGCGCGGCCGGCGCGCGTCGTGCCCGCGCGGGCGATCCTGCTCGACCTCGACGGCACATTGCTGGACGAGTCGAGTCGCGTTCACCCGGAGAATGCGCGTGCATTGCGCGAGCTCGAGGCCCGCGGCGGCCGCGTGATGATCGCGACGGGACGATCGACGGTTTCGACGACCGGAATCGTCGAGGAGATGGGGCTCAGGACGCCGGCGATCACGTTCAACGGCGCGGGTCTGTGGTGCCCGGTCCAGAAGCGCATGCTCGAGGAGCGCGTGCTTTCGACCCGCACAGTGGCGCGGGCTCTCGATTTCGCCGCGGAAAAAGACCTGTTGACCGTGCTGATGACGAACGACGCGAAGTACGCGAGCCCGCCGCGCGACGAGCAGGAGCGCGTGTCGATCGAGGGCCTGATGGGACTGCGTGTCGTCTCGCGTGGAGAACTCGAGTCGGTGGAGTTCGTCGTCCGTGTGACGCTCTTCTCGACCGATCACGCAGGTTCGCTCGCGCTGCACGACGAGGTCGCGGCGCGCATTGCGCAGCCGGTGTACTTGACGCACTTCCCGCTCAATGCGTTGCCGATGCACCGGGCCAGTCCGATGGCGGTTCTCGACATCCACCCGCCGTGTCGGGGGAAAGCCGAGGGCGTGCGCGTCGTGCGCGAGCTCTACGGGATCGAGCCGGGCGCGGTCGTCGCGGTCGGTGATGCGACGAACGACATCCCGATGTTCGAGGCGGCGGGTCTGGCCGTCGCGATGGCGACGGGGATGCCGGAGGCGGTGGCGGTTGCCGATCGGGTCCTGTCGCACAACGAGGGGACGGCGATCGCGGAACTCGTCGCGGAGCTGTTCCCGGTGTGAGTCGCCAGCCCGCATCTCTCACCACGACCTACTGCGGCCGAGCTATCTCGGGCCGTGCGCGGCCTCGAGCTATCTCGTCCCCGCTACGATCGTGGTGAGAGATGCGGGCTAGCAGCCCGTGGTGAAAGTCTCTACTGCGGCTTAGCGCGCGGAGCGGCTGCTTCGTCGGGCTCGTCGGGCCGTACTCAGCGGCCAGGAAGGCCGCCTCCGTCGCCCATCCTTCGCCCTCCTGGCGTCCGCTCCGCGCGCTTTGCCTCGCCACGGGACTTTCACCACGGGCTGCTAGGACTTCCGCTTCTTCGGAGTCGAGCTCGGTGCGGACTTTTTCGCGGCGGACTTGGAGGGCGTTTCACGCTTCGGCGCAGTGTCGGCCTTCGCGGTGGGCTTCCGATCCGTGGTGGGATTGGGAGCCGACGCAGCCTTGGACTCCGACGTGGACTTGGAATCAGAGGTGGGCTTGGAATCAGAGGTGGACTTGGAATCAGAGGTGGACTTGGAATCAGAGGTGGACTTGGAATCAGAGGTGGGACTTGCGGCGGGGGTTTCGGGCGGGGGTTGAGTACTCGTAGCTGACTTGCGCTCCGCTTCGCTTTGCGCGGTATACGCCTTCGATCGATAGTCGGTCAGATAGAACCCCGACCCCTTGAACAAAAACCCCGCACCCGCGCCGATGCGGCGTTCCAATTTGGACTTCCCGCACTTCGGGCACTTCTTCTTCGGCGCCTCGGACATCGGCTGGAAGATCTCCAGCGCGTGTTCGCACGCGGCGCACACGTAGTCGTAGGTCGGCATGGATCAGGACTCCTTGCCGCCGTTCGGGGCTGCCGCGACGCGCACTTGCGCCGGACGCAGCACGGCACCTTGCCACGCGTAGCCCTGGCGCAGCACCGCGAGGATCCGGCCTTCGGGCGCAGCGCGCGTCTCGACGCGCTCGGCGCAATCGTGCCACGTCGCATCGAAAGCGCCGCTCTCGCGCACGAGCGTCACGCCTTCCTTCTGGAGCGCGGCCCACAGTTGTTGGCGTGTGAGCTCGACGCCGGCGCGCAACGCAGTCGTCTCGGCATTCGTCGCCGGCGCGGCCAGCGCCATGTCGAGGTAGTCGAGGACGAGGAGCAGATCGCTGACGAGCGCCTTCTTCCCGCGCTTGACGGCGTCGTCGACGTCGCTCGCGAGTCTTCGTCGTAGGTTCTGGTAGTCCGCCAGCGCGCGCTGCCAGTTCTTGTGGTTCTCGTCGCGCTCCAGGATCGCCGCGTCGAGGCGTTCCTCGAGCGGTCGGTCGTCCGGAGTCGCCTGCGTTTCGGTGGTCTCGTTCATGGGTTCAGGCGAAATAGCTCGCGATCTTCTCGAAGAAGGACTTGTCGCCGGAATTCTTGCGCTCGAGGTCGGCGAACTCGCGCAGGAGCTCCTTTTGCCGCGCATCGAGCTTGGTCGGCACCTCGACGAACACGCGCACGAGCTGGTCGCCGCGCCCCGTGCCGTCGAGTTGCGGAACGCCCTGTCCGCGCATGCGGAACACTTTGCTGCTCGCCGTGCCGGGCGGAATCGACATCTTGGCGCGTCCGCGCAACGTGGGGACCTCGACATCGTCGCCCAGCGCGAGTTGAGCGTAAGTGAACGGCAATTCGCACAAGACGTCCGCGCCGTTGCGCTGGAACATCTTGTGCTCTTTCTCGCGAACGACGCAGTAGAGGCTGCCACGCGGAGCGCCGGGGTCGCCCGCGTCGCCCTCACCCGTGACGCGCAGTTGGATGCCGTCCTCGACACCGGCGGGGACGTCGATCTTGATCTCGACCTTCTGCTCGGTGCGCCCCTGACCGTGGCAGGTCGCGCACGGGCTCTCGATGGTCGTGCCCGCGCCGCGACAGCGCGGGCAGACGAGCGCCATCGTGAAGAACCCTTGGTTGCGATGGATCTGACCACGACCGCCGCACTGCGTGCACGGTGCGGACGTCGTGCCCGGTTTCGCGCCGCTGCCCTTGCAGGGTACGCACGATTCACGGCGCTTGATCTCGACGCGCTTCTCGACACCGCGGTCGACTTCCTCGAGCGTCAGCGCGAGCTCGATGCGCAGATCGCGACCCGCCTGCGGCCCCGCGCGGCGCCGTCCGCCGCCGAACATGTCGCCGAAGATCGAACCACCGAAGGCCTCGAAGATGTCCTCGACGTTCGTGAACTGCGGGCCCGCGTTCGCGCCGCCCGAACCGAACGCCTGGTGGCCGAACCGGTCGTAGCGCGCGCGCTTCTCCGCATCGGAGAGCACGGAGTAGGCCTCGGCCGCCTCCTTGAATTTCTCCTCGGCGGCCTTGTCGCCCGGATTGCGATCCGGGTGGTGAGCCATCGCCGCTTGGCGATAGGCCTTCTTGATGTCCTCTTCGCCTGCCTTGCGGTCGACGCCGAGAGTCTCGTAGTAGTCGCGCTTTTCGCTCATCCGCGGGCGTCGGCCTTCGTGCGAGGGGGGGCGGATCGGCAAGGTTCGTCGTCTGAGAAGTGCCGAGGGCGACGGTTGTAGCCGCCGCCCTCGCGAGTTCGCGCCGGATCGCGATCAGGACATCGAGCCTTCGACGCGCGGCTTCTCGTCCTTGATCTCCGTGACCATCGAGTCGGTCGTGAGGAGCAGGCCCGAGATCGACGCCGCGTTCTGCAGCGCGCTGCGCACGACCTTGGCCGGATCGATGATGCCGGCCTTGAACATGTCGACGTACTCGCCCGTCAGCGCGTTGAAGCCGTTCGACTTGCCCGCCTCGCGGACGTTCTCGACTACGACCGGTCCGTCTTCGCCGGCATTCGCGGCGATCTGACGCAGCGGAGCTTCGAGCGCCTTCTCGACGATCTTCGCGCCGAAGCGCTCGTCACCGTCGAGCTCGAGCGCGCGCACCGCGTCGGCCGCGCGCAAGAGCGCGACGCCGCCGCCGGGGACGATGCCTTCCTGGATCGCGGCGCGCGTGGCGTTCAGCGCGTCCTCGAGCAGGTCCTTCTTGGCCTTCATCTCGGCTTCGGTCTTGCCACCGGCCTTGATGACCGCGACGCCGCCCTTGAGCTTCGCGCGGCGCTCCTCGAGCTTCTCCTTGTCGTAGTCGCTCTTCGTGGCCTTGATCTGGACGTCGATCTGCGCGATGCGCTCGTCGATGGCCTTCTTGGCTCCCTTGCCGCCGATGATCGTCGTGGAGTCCTTCGTGATGCGCACGCGCTTGGCGGTGCCGAAGTGCTCGACCGTGATCTTCTCGAGCGGGAGACCGAGCTCTTCTGTGATCGCCGTTCCGCCCGTGAGGACCGCGATGTCGCCCAGGTAGGCCTTGCGGCGATCGCCGAAGCCCGGAGCCTTGACGGCGCAGACGTTCAGGATGCCCTTGAGGCGGTTGATGACGAGAGTCGCGAGAGCCTCGCCCTCGAGGTCCTCGGCGATGATCACGAGCGGACGGCCCGTGCGCACCGCGGCGTCGAGGACCGGCAGGAACTCGCGCACCGACGAGATCTTCTTGTCGTAGATGAAGATGTAGGGATCGTTGAACTCGCAGGTCAGCTTCGTGAGGTCCGTCGCGAAGTACGGCGACAGGTAGCCCTTGTCGAACTCCATGCCTTCGACGACCTCGACCGTCGTCTCGAGGCCGGTGTTCTCCTCGATCGTGATGACGCCGTCGTCGCCGACCCTCTCGAAGGCGTTCGCGAGCATCTCGCCGACCGCCTTGTCGTTGTTGGCCGAGATCGAGGCTACCGAGGCCTTCTCCTCGCGCGTTTTGACCTTCTTCGACTGCGCTTTCACGGACGCGACGGCGGCCACGACCGCGGCATCGATGCCGTTGCGCAGCGCGATCGTGTTGACGCCCGTAGCGAGGTACTTCAGGCCCTCGTTGAAGATCGCCGACGCCAGGACGGTCGCGGTCGTCGTGCCGTCACCGGCGACGTCGTTCGTCTTGTTGGCGACTTCGAGGACGAGCTTGGCGCCCATGTTCTCGAACGGGTCCTCGAGCTCGATCTCCTTCGCGACGCTGACGCCGTCCTTCGTGACGGACGGGGCGCCGAACGACTTCTGCAGGATCACGTTGCGGCCCGCGGGCCCGAGGGTGACGCGGACGGTCTTCGCGAGCTTCTCGATGCCGACGCGCATCTTCTGGCGCGCGTTGTCGTCGAACAGGATTTGCTTGGCCATGTGGGGGATTCTCGTGTGTGCGGTAGTGGGTGTGCGGGTGTTGGTGAGGAAGCGGTGTTAGGCGCGCGGACTCAGAAGTCCATGCCGCCGCCCATGCCTCCCATGCCACCCATTCCGTCCATGTCTTCGCCGCCCGGACCGCCCTTGCCGGACTTCTTGGGCTCGGGCTTCGTGACGATGAGCGCGTCGGTCGTGAGCAGCAGTGTTGCGACGCTGACCGCGTTGTTGAGCGCGGCCTTCGTGACCTTCGCGGGATCGACGATGCCGAGCGCGAGCATGTCGCCGTACTCGCCCGTCAACGCGTCGTAGCCCCACGTCTCCTTCTTCTCGCGCAACACGCGGTGCGAAACGACCGCGCCGTCCTGGCCGGCGTTCTGCGCGATCTGCTGGATCGGACGCGCGAGCGCCGCGTAGAGGATGTCGAGGCCCATGTCGTAGTCCTCGTCCTTCTTGGTCTTCAGACCGGCGAGGACCGAGCGCGCGCGGAGGAGCGCCGTGCCGCCGCCCGGCAGGACGCCGCCTTCGATCGCGGCACGCGTCGCGTGGAGTGCGTCCTCGATGAGCGCCTTGCGCTCCTTGACTTCGGTGTCCGTGGCGCCGCCGACGTTGACTTGCGCGATGCCGCCGGTGAGCTTGGCGAGACGCTCTTGCAGCTTCTCGCGGTCGTAATCCGAGGTCGTCTCCGCGACTTGCGCGCGGATCTGTTCGACGCGCGCCGCGACGTCCTTGCGATCGCCTCCGCCACCCACGATCGTCGTGTTGTCGGCGTCGATCGTGATCTTCTTGCACGTCCCGAGGTCACGAACCGTGAGGTTGTCGAGGTCGACACCCAGGTCCTTCATGATCGCCTTCGCGCCCGTGAGCGCGGCGATGTCCTCGAGCATGGCCTTGCGGCGATCGCCGTAACCCGGCGCCTTGACGGCGACGGTCTGCACGATGCTCCGCAGCTTGTTCACGACGAGCGTCGCGAGCGCTTCGCTCTCGACGTCCTCGGCGATGATGACGAGCGGACGACCGCTGGCCTTGACCTTCTCGAGCAGCGGCAGGAGCTTCTGGAGCGAGCCGATTTTCGACTCGTACACGAGGATGAGCGGCTTTTCGTACACGCACTCCATCGTCTCGGGGGAGTTCACGAAGTGCGGCGAGAGGAAGCCGCGATCGAACTGCATGCCCTCGACGACCGTGACTTCGGTGTTGAGCGTCTTGCCGTCTTCGACCGTGATAACGCCGTCCTTGCCGACCTTTTCCATCGCGTCCGCGATGAGGCGACCGACTTCGGGATCGTTGTTCGCCGAGATCGTCGCGACCTGGCGGATCTCCTCGTTCTTGCCGACCTTCTTCGAGATCGAATCGAGGCGCGCGCAGACGGCTGCGGCGCCGTCCTTGATGCCTTTCGTGAGTCGTGCGGGATGCGCGCCGGCCGTGACCGCGCGCAAGCCCTGCGCGAAGATCGCGTCCGTCAGGAGCGTCGCCGTCGTCGTGCCGTCACCGGCCATGTCGCTCGTCTTGCTGGCGACTTCCTTGACGAGCTGAGCGCCGAGCTGCTCGTAGGGATCCGCGAGTTGGATCTCCTCGGCGACCGTGACGCCGTCCTTCGTGATCGTCGGCGCGCCCCAACCCTTGTCGAGGATCGCGTTGCGACCGCGGGGACCGAGGGTCGTGACGACCGCCTTCGCGAGTTTCTCGACGCCGCGGCGCACGGCTTCGCGCGCATCCGTCTCGAACAGCATCTGCTTGGCCATGACAATCTTTCTCAGAACGCGTGGACTGGGGAACGGCGCTCGCTCGTCGGACCCGCCGCTGGCGGCGGGGAGCGGAGAGGTCGCCGTGTCCGCGCGGGACAGCAAGTTCGGTGCCGATGTGGCTGGTGGCCGCAAGTCCTCGTCTAATAAGAAGTTAGGTGTGGTGACGTCCTCCACCCAGTCTGCCGTTGTGGCGGGTGCGTGAACGTGTTCGGAGACGTGCTGCCAAGTTGGCGCCCTGCCGGGAGGGTGCCGGATCGGCCTTTCTGCACTCTCCGACACCTCGGCAGCTCGTTGTCTGCGCGGCGAGAACGCAGCTCATGGGTAGCGTCGCGACACGCTGACGCTCAGGATCCGCGCATGCTCCAGCGCTTCTCCAGACTCGGCGGCGTGCTCGTGTGCACTGCACTCGCGGGCTCGGCACGGACTCCAAACGGCTCGGGTTCCGCGATCGTGCTGGCGACGGACCTCAGCGAACGCGCCATCCCGACTTCCGATTTCACGGTCGATGGACCGACCGCGTTCCCGGGACTGCTCGTCCGATTCGAGGGCAGCTCAGTGACGGCTCCAATGCGCGCGGAGGACGCCGTCGTCGAGCTCGCGGGCGGCGAGCGGCTCGTCGGCCCGATCGCCGGCGGCAAGGACGAGCGTTTCGAAGTCCGGCTCGCGGGGGACCTCGCCGTTCCCGCTGACCTCGAACGCTTGCACTCGCTGCGGTTCGAAACGCGACTCGCCGGCGCGCCCGCTGTCGAGCCCGCGAAGGAAGGCGATCGCATCTACCGCGTGCAAGCGAACGGGGTCGAGCGCATCGACGGCGCCGTCGAAGGCTTCTCGGAAGGCGGCGTGCGTTTCCACGGCGAGCTCGTCGGCACGATCGCGATACCGTGGCGCAGCGTCGGTGCGTTGTTCGTCGAACATCTCGGCTCCAAGCCGCCGCGCATCGACGAACGCGCGTTGCCGGTCGCGGTGGATCTCGTCGACGGCAGTCGCATCGCCGGACTTTTCCTCGGACTGAAGGGCGGCGTCATCGAGCTGAATCGGCGCGGCACGACGCTGCGCATCCCCGTCGACGCGGCGCTCCAGATCGGGCGCGACGACGGCTCGATCGCTTTCCTCGCCAATACAGCGCCCGCCTCCGACGAACCCTCGCGACCGTACGGTGACGATCTCGGCATGGTCTGGCGCTCGCGCGTCGATCGGAACGTGAGCGGCGGCGCACTCGTCGTCGGCGGCGCGCGACAGGCGCGCGGACTCGGCGTGCACGCGCCCAGTCGCACCACTTGGGCTCTCGACGGATCATTTTCGACGTTGCGCGGGTCCGTCGCGCTCGACGACGAGGTGTTGCGCCTTTCGGCGCGCGGATCGTGCGTGTTCCGAGTGCTCCTCGACGGGCGCGAAGCGTTTGCGAGTCCGGTCGTGAAGGCCGGCGACGCGCCGGTCGCGTTCACGATTCCGCTAGGAGCGTCGAAGGAAGTCGCGCTCGTCGTCGATCCCACCTCCGACGGCTTCGCGGGAGACCGCGCGAACTGGTTGGGCCTTCTCCTCGCGCGTGATCAGGCCGCAGGCGCGAGTGAACGGTAGTACACCGCACGGTTTCCCCCGAGGCGTTTGGCTTCACGCAGCGCACTCTCGGCATGACTGCGCAGGTCGAGGATGCTCGCCATGTCGCGTCCGTCGAACGTCTCGAAACCCAAGCTCACGCTGATCTCGAGCCCGAGGTCGCTGAACTTGCTCGACACGGCACGAATGCGTTCGCGTAGTCGTTCCACGACGCGCTCCGCGTCGGCTCTCTCCGTGTAGGGAAGCACGAAACCGAATTCATCGCCACCGAGGCGTCCAGCGACGTCCTCGATTCGCAGCGCGGATCGGATCGCCTCACCGACGTGTGTCAGAACGCTGTCTCCAAGAGTGTGGTCGTACACCTTGTTGATCCGTCCGAAGTGATCCAGGTCGGCGACCACCAGCGCGAGCTGGTGACGATGCCGCTCGGCCGCGGACCAATGCTCGACCAGTCGGCGTCCGAACGCCTCGGGCCGCAACAGCTCCGTGCGATCGTCGTAGATCGCGCGATGGCGAAGCTCGCTGAGCTCCGCGCGCGTCGCGCAGGCGTCCGCGAGCCTCTCCAGTCGCACCATGATCTCCAGGGGATCGGCGTCTCGATGCGCGATGTCCACCACGCGTCCGGAGATGGACGTCCACACGGCCGCTGCTTCTTCGATGTGAGTCGGGTCGGCGAAGAGCAGCAGCGGAACCGGTGCGGCGCCCGCGCGATCGAGCGCTTCAATTTCGGCCGCGCCGCCCTCGACCAACGGATCGAGCACGAGTGCATCCGGGGTCGTGCCCGCCAAGCGCTCCAAGCTGTGGCGAACGGAATCACTGACATCCATTTGCCAGCCTTCGTCGCTCAAGGTTGCGAGTCGATCGGCCAGGCCCGATCCGCGGTGATCGCACAACAGCAGGTTCGGCGCCCGGCGAGGTTCTACAACTGTCAGGCATTGCACGGGCGAATTCCTCAATGTGCTCCCCTCGTCGCCTCGCAGCGCGGCGTTCGAGGCTGGTTGCAAAACCACGCCGGTCGCCCTGCGAATCGTTCCAGAGCTCTCCACCCGACCAACTCGCCGCGAGTGGGCGTCGTGCCGAAGATTGCCCATCGTGGTGGACCCGTTCTCGAAGTACTCATGCACTCTCCATTGCATTTCGAGTGCCGCCGCGCAGCGCCGGTGGGTCCCACTCGAGCCAGATTCACCGAGAATCGAGGATCGAAGACTATCGATCGCTCGGTCAGAGCAGGGAGGTGATGCGCGCGCTCTGCACGATGGCGGACGAATGTGCGCGCCTCGACGCGGATCCGGTCTTGTGAAAAATTTGCGCTGTCGGGGGCCGTGGAGCGGCAGGGGCCACCCGTTTCCGAGAAGTCGTCGGAGACGGAATCGTTCCCTCAACCGGCGGGGTCGATCGGCAGCAAGCGGTAGTACACCGCGCGATCCCCGCCGCGACGTTTCGCTTCGCGAAGCGCGGCCTCGGCGTGACGCCGCAGCGCTTCGACGCTCTCGACGTCGCGTCCGTCGAACGTCTCGAAGCCAAGGCTCGCGCTGATCACCAGGTCCGCGCCGCCGATCTGGCCCGACACCGCGCGGATCTGTTCGCACAGACGTTTCACGACGCGCGCCGCGTCGGCTTTCTGCGTGTAGGGGAGGAGGCAACCGAACTCGTCGCCGCCGAGACGTCCGGCGACGTCCTCGGTGCGCAGCGCGGAACGGATCGCTTCGCCGACGCGCGACAGCACGCGGTCGCCGACGGTGTGGTCGTAGCGTTTGTTGAACTGGCCGAAGCGGTCGAGGTCGGCGATCACCAGCGCGAGCGCGTGTCCGTGACGTTCCGCGGCGGACCAGTGCTCGGCCACGCGGCGTTCGAACGCTTCGGGACGGAGCAGCTCCGTGCGATCGTCGTAGAGCGCGCGGTGACGGAGTTCCGCGAGCTCCGCGCGCGACACCTTGAGCGCCAGCAAGCGCTCGAGGCGTCCGCGGATCTCCTCCGCCGACGCGTCGCGGTGGACCAAGTCGATCGCGCGATCGCTGTAGCGCGTGAGCGTCGCGAGGGCCTCCGCGATCCGCGTCGGATCCACGAACAGGAGGAGCGGGATCTCGGCCGCGCCCGCGCGATCGAGCGCCTCGAGTTCGACCTCGCCGCCCTCGATCAAGGGGTCGAGGACCAGGGCGTCCGGCGCCGGTCCGGCCAGCCGTTCGAGGCTCCGGCGGACGCTCTCGGAGACCTCCAGGCGCAGTCCGGACTGCTCGAGCGGGGCGCAACGTTGCGCCAAGCCCGACCCGCGGTGGTCGAGGAGGAGGACGATCGACTGGGGGCGCATGGGGCGTCCCGCGTGCGGTCACGGGTCGTGCGTCCGAAGTCTACTCCGCTGAACGGGACATGCCGGATCTGCTCGGAACGGACTCGGCACTCGCGTTGACCGCGCGAGGCCCGCCGCTACACTCCTGGCCCCTTTTTCCACCCGAGGGCGGCCTCGCGCCGCGCTCGGAACGTCGTTCCTCCGTGCGCATCGAGCGGGCGGACCGCGGCGCGGGCGAGGGGAAGCGCGTCCGGGCGCTCCGTCCCCGGGCAGATCGCCGTGCCGGATCCCCGGCCGTCGATCGCGGGCCGCGGACCTCCGCGGAAAACCCTTCTTCATCCATGGAAACAGTCAACGTCCAACAGCTCATCGATGCTGGTGTGCACTTCGGATGCCGCGTGTCGCGGTGGAATCCGAAGATGGCGCCGTACATCCACGGTCGCCGCAACCTCATCCACATCATCGATCTGCGCGAAACCCTGCGGGGCATCCTTCGTGCGCAGAACGTCCTCTACCACATGGCTGCCGAGGGCAGCACGATCCTGTGGGTCGGCACGAAGCGCCAAGTGAAGGGCGTCGTCCAAGACGCCGGTCAACGCACCGGCATGCCGATCTGCACGGAACGCTGGATCGGCGGCACGCTCACGAACTTCTCCGTCATTCGCTCGCGCCTCAAGCGCCTCGAGGAGCTGGAGAAGATCGAAGAGCAGGGCAACGAGTCGCAGTACTCGAAGAAGATGCTCTCGAGCCTGCGCCGCGAACGCCGCAAGATCGTGCGCAACCTGGGCGGCATCCGCGAGATGACCGGCATGCCGGGCGCGATGGTCGTCGTCGATCCGAGCCGCGAGATCAACGCGGTCAAGGAAGCGCGCAAGATGGGCCTCGTGATCATCGGCCTGCTCGACACGGACTGCGATCCGGCGACGGTCGACATCGTGATCCCGGGCAACGACGACGCGCTGAAGTCGGTGCGTTTGCTCGTCGACATGCTCGTGCGTTCCGTCGAGGAAGGCAGCGCGAACCATCGTGAGCGCATGGCCACGACGACGGGTGCCGAGAAGCGCGAAGACGGCGGTCCGGGCTTCATGCCGGGCGACGAGCCGCGCCCCACGCGCGGCAATCGACTGCCCGAAGGTCGCGGCGGACGCGGCGGCGGCGGCGGTGCTGGCGGCGGCGGCGGTGCTGGCGGCGGCGACCGTGGTGGTCGCGGACGCGGCGGCGATCGTCCCGCGGATGGTGCCGGTGTCGCCGGCGGTAGTGGTGGGGGCGAGGCCAGCTGACCGACTCCGCGATCCCTTCCAGGATCCGAAGACGAACAGGAACCACATGCCCGAGATCACATCTGACATGGTCCGCCGGCTGCGCGAGCGCACCGGTGCCGGCCTCATGGAATGCAAGAAGGCGCTGGGCGAAGCCGCCGGCGACGAAGAAGGCGCGATCGACTACCTGCGGAAGCAAGGTCTGAAGACCGCCGAGAAGAAGTCGTCGCGCGAGATGGGCGAAGGCCGCATCGCGACGTGGATCGCTCCGAAGTCACGGGTCGGAGCTCTGGTCGCGTTGACGTGCGAGACCGACTTCGTGGCGCAAACGGAAGACTTCAACGGTCTGCTCGACGCGCTCGTGCGGACCACGGCCGAGATCAATCCGGCGAGCACGGAAGCGTTGCTCGACGCGAAGCATCCGCAGACGGGCGTCGCGCTCGGCGAAGCGGTGAAGCTCTTCGTGGGCAAGCTGGGCGAGAACACCCAGGTCGCCCGCATGCAGCGCTACGAGAACATGCAAGGCCGCGTGGGCACGTACGTGCACCACGACAAGAAGAAGGCCGCGCTGGTCTCGGTCACGACGGCGGCCGAAGAGTCCGTCGCCGCGACGTTCCTCAAGGAACTGTCGATGCACATCGTCTCGAAGGTCCCGGTCCCGCTCGCGGTCACCCGCG
>Ga0163148_10002195_pt1 | contig 23832 bp, 24 predicted proteins | sample OliLakLV19MP7P2_FD_148606 | JGI IMG/M metagenome (GOLD analysis project Ga0163148, IMG submission 148606) | Freshwater microbial mat bacterial communities from Lake Vanda, McMurdo Dry Valleys, Antarctica- Oligotrophic Lake LV.19.MP7.P2 | ecosystem: Environmental > Aquatic > Freshwater > Lake >... | reverse complement strand
TGTAAGCCCGCACCGTTGATGCCTCCTGCTCGATTCACTTCATCCTGTGCTTGAGCTACTCCGCGCAGCATTTCTTGAGCGACGTTGAGGTTACTGCCAATGGGGACGCTAACGGCAATTTTGAGCACCTTATCACCAACAAGACGGGCATTGTTGAGATAAATCAGAGTTTCTGGATCATTACGCCGTTGCATCAACGCCGACTCGAATCGACCAACGGCTGTGGTGTAATCTTCTTTCGCAAAGGCAGTCACCCCTTTTTGCTTATCTGGTGGGGCATCGGCAGCGATCAGCAGTTTTTCGCCCACACTCATCCGTTCTTGTACTCCGCTAGAAGCCCCTGGAATGGATGGATGACCCAACAGATAAGCGTGTAATTTTGGGATGGCCCACAGTGACACCAGCCCTAGCAAAATAAACGCGATCGGTGGTAGCCCACCTTTCTTTTTGGCAACCTGAGTCATGGTTTTGCTCCTGGGGTGGGATCAATATTGATCAGTGGCAGCGCTCCATTGCCACCCATCACGGTTGGAAACTGCCCATTCCACTTTTCGATCGCCTGTTTTTGCAGCAGTTCTGGAGTCAGCGTTTGTCGCAACAGGCGCTGAGATTCTGCTTGTCCTTTAGCGCGATTCACTGCTGCCTCTGCTTCTTTAGCCGCACGTAGAGTCACATATTCGGCTTCTTTTGCCTGCTGTTCCGCAATCTGTTTGGCTTCGATCGATTTAGTAAATTCGGCAGAAAAGGAGATATTGGTCAGCGAGACATCATCAACAATCACGCTATAAGGGGCGAGACGTTGTTTGATTTGCACATCAATCTCACTTTTAAGTGCAGCCCGCTGTCGCAAAATTTCCTCGGCTGTGCGCTTTGGAGTCCCCGCCTTGAGCACTTCCGTGATGGCAGGTTTAATAATTTGATCGACAATTTGCGCTTCATCACCCACGCGCTGATAGATCTTATTCACTTGTCCTGGATCAATATGCCAGTTGAGTGCCAGCGACATATTGAGTGTCTGAAGATCTTTAGTGCCAGCCGTCGATTCAATGTCCGTTTTTTGCACTCTCACGGTGAGCGCTTTGACGGAGGTAATGAATGGCACTTTGAAATGAACGCCCTCATCCAAAACACGACCTTGAACCTTGCCAAAGTTCATTAACACGCCGCGCTCACCTGCATGAATAATGACAAATGATGTGAGTAAGACATAACCGACAATTAAAAGCGTACCGCCTACAAGGTAAGAACGTCCGAACGGTGGCATAGAGGCTCTGGTCATCGTCTTCAACCTCAATTGGTTAGTTTTTGTTATTTTTTAGGCGCTGTATCTAACCGCTGAAAACGACGGGTAATTTCGTCATCCAGTGTGAGTTGCTCCAGCTCAGTTGTGAGTCTTGCGGTTGGACTTTCAGACAATTCTGTGAAAGCACTGACTTTCAGATAACGATGTTGCACGGCAGCTTCAGCGGTTTCAAACTGCGATCGCGCCGAGTCCATTCGCAAATCAGTATTGATTTTGGCGATCGCTGCCAGCGCTTCGTTTACCTCCGACAACGCCTTGAGGTTCTGGGTTTGCACCTTGTACGTTTCAAGCTTTTGTTGCTCTTGTCGGAGTTTATCTTTCATGGTCAGCAGCCATTTTTCAGCTTGCGTCACCTGTTCTGCCAGTTTTGGTATTAACTGCTCAATCAGAATGGCTTTGCTCATCGCTAACCGAGCCGCTTCTTCGTTACCACTGCGATGTGCCAGCATTGCCTGGTTTTCAGCCTGGTGAAATTCTCGCTTTTTAGCTTCATATTTTTCTTTCGCTCGATCGTATGCCGCTTTTACTTTGGCAACCGATTCGGTTAGTTGGGCGACAGACTCCTGCATCGATCGCAACGATTCTTCGGCAACTTCAACTGCAATCTTGCCACCAGTCTCCAGCGGCAATCCCAACAGCCAGTTCCAGGTGCCAATAATTACGCGCGCTGTGCGATCACCGATTAACCAATAAACGATTTTTTTCACCATGACAATGCTCACGTCTTCAAGAAATTGTGTTGTGCCGATGTAAAGGAAGAAGATTGAATGGATCGCCAGCCACTACTCAATGCAGCGATCGAAGGAGTGGAATGAAGTTAAGGCAAGAGAGCGAATTGAAGCTATCTTTTTGCCATCGATCGCGGGAGAAATTGAGGCTTATGGTGCATCCTGAATCTGTTTCCGGCTCAAGTTACCGCTCAAACAATAGAAACCGACATCGCCACCTGTTCCTTCTTTGGTGAAGGCGCATTTAGCTGCTGTGTTGGGAGAAAAGCGCTCAGCCATTTCTTCCTTCTCTGTCGCTTCAGCTTGCGAACTTTTCCTCGAAAACGAACTTCAAGTTTAGGCATGAGACATCCTCCCAAATAGGAACAATGTGCCGAGTTAGAACTCACATCCGGTCTTAGAAAGAAGCAGAATAATTGGGGATCATTGGGATGGTTAGGGAGTTATCAGTAAGGCAGCGATCGAGCACTGCTTTTTGTTACAAATCTTTACAATATGGCTTTCTACCTGAAGACTAGAAGCACAAAGTCATTGCGTCTCAATCACGGATTCGCACAAAACCAGCCTTTTCAATCAGCTCTTGCCCTTCATTCGTCAGCAGTAGATTGGCATAGGCTTCTCCAACCTCCTGCTCCATTTGACCATTGTTATTAATAATGACAAATAGTTTGCGTGTGATTGGATATTGCCCAGTATGAAAGGCATCGACATTGACTACATTCCTCTTTAAAGGACAAGCCGCCGCTTTGACAAAGGGTGGCTCGTAGGGAGGCACTAAAGCATCTGGTTTCTCTCCAAGCGGCAACGTTTTCACTGTGCATTGGGGCACAGCTTCGGGTGCAGAGGCGTAATAGATACCACCCGCATTTTGGGCAAGCCGTCGCAGTCCTGTTGTGGTATCTTTTACAAATTCAACGTCGTTACCAAAGGTCTTTAGCTGTAAGCGCTCTTTGAAGAAGTCTACTGTGCCACCCTCTTTACCGCGAGAGTAAGGCGTAATGGGTAAACTTGAACCGCCTACTTCCTGCCAGTTAGTGATTTCACCAGCGTAAATCTTTTTTACCTGTTCCAACGTTAACCCTTTAATGGGCAAATTTCGATTGACGACGATCGCAATACCATCAATTGCAACCGGAATTTCACGTAATTGCACATTCTTTAGTTTTGCTTTCTGAAGATCACTGTCTTTCAGCGATCGTGAAGAGAGCGAAAACGCCAACTGCCCGTCAATGAGCATTTGGATGCCAGAACCAGAACCAGGCGTGAGATTGCTCCCTGGCAGTGGATCGGTATAGGTGAGCCTAAACGCAGGCTCGGACAATTGGCTTGCTGCATAAACAGGTGGACGAATGGGTGCCCAGGTTGTACTGCCACCATACTTAAACTCGCCAGACGGTACTTTTTGAACATCAAGAAAACGGGGTAACGTATCGGCTGGGTTTGAGGGTGAAATTGACAGTGAGATTGGATTTAAAATGTTTTGAAATGAGGTTCGACCGACCCACCAAACACCTGCACTGGTAAGGGCAACTGTCGTCAAAAAAGCTAAGACTAGAACGGTTGGATTGTCTTTTTGAGACATCGGTTCTTTCCTGATTGAATAAGGTGCTGTAACCCCAGGCAGGTCTGTAATTTAAATGTAACTCATCACGTTGATGAGACAAGCTTTTATCGCGTCACTCCATGATCTCGCTGTCTGATTCCGTTATTACAGTTTGATCACTACTAAATGTTTGACTGATTTGTGTGTCAACTGATGATCAAGTAGCTTGACTAATTCACTTCGTCGCAACCAAAGCCACGAGTCTCAAACCGATAGGCTCCCCTTTCATAAGAGTGAATTTTAAACGCCCACAGCTTACCTGCTTTCAAATTGTTGATGCTGCCAGTCGCTAATCCTAGCTTGTTTCCATCGGTGCCATAAAGAGCAAGCTGAGCCGATTGTGAAGGCGGATCGACCCGCCCTCTATGCCGTGAGCTATGGTGATATTCACCGTTGGTGGGAAACGGCACTAGCACAAGAGTTTCGTGACCTGAACGGTGAGCTTGCCAAACATATCCATGTGGAGCGCCTTTTCATTCTGCCTCACCAGGGCGCGGTTGAAAACATGCAGACGACCATGCAGTGGCATCGACACCTAAACATTGATGTATATGTTTTGGTGAGTGATGATCCAGAACTGCGCGCTAGTTTTATGGTTTGTGAACAACTGTTTACGCACCTTGTCCACATTTCGAGGAGCGGCGAAGAAGTGGAAGGGTATCTTTCTGTGGACGATCGCAACATTGCGCGAAATTTGCAACGCTTTGAGATCATCAAGAAGATCTACCACGCTCAACTCAAAAAGATTGACCTTAATCTCTAGCAAAGGTGTGAAACGGAGAGAGAGGGATTCGAACCCTCGTTAAGTTGCCCCAAACAGCATTTCCAGTGCTGCGCCTTCAACCACTCGGCCATCTCTCCAAAGTGCTGCGCTGTGTCAACAGTCACAGAATAATTATCCTAGCAGAACCAGGTAGACTTTACACAAGGGACTTTAGAGCAAAGGCTAACTCAACGCCGACATTCATTGCCCTGACGTTCAAGCCCAATCGTTTATCGGTGGCAACTCCAACGCTTAAGCTATGCCGCATTCTTACACTGTCCGCATCCACGATCGCCGTACCAATCAGCTCCACACGGTCAAGGTTCCCGACGATCGCTATATCCTCCAAACCGCTGAAGCTCAGGCTGTGGCGCTACCCTTCGCCTGCCGCAATGGTGCCTGTACCACGTGTGCCGTTCGCGTCCTGTCTGGAGACCTCTACCAGCCAGAAGCAATGGGCTTGTCGCCCAAATTACAGGAGCGTGGGTATGCACTCCTCTGTGTGAGCTATCCTCGATCGGATTTGGAAGTAGAAACGCAGGATGAAGATGAAGTTTATGAGCTTCAGTTTGGTCGCTACTTCGGCAGGGGCAAGATAAGAGCAGGATTGCCACTGGACGAAGACTAGGAACTGGACAATGGAAAAAGCGAAACGGAAGATTGGCAAGCGCCTGAGAGGGTTCGTGCGATCGCTTGCCTTGTTGCTGCTGTTAACAGGCTGCCAGTTGGGTGCGCCGCTGCAAGGATTGACGATCGAGGTTAAAGACGTTCTGAGCGGTCGAGAGTTTGAAGTAGCAGGCGTAGCCGCCGCGCCAGACGTAACTGAGCGCGTGCGACTGGAAGGAGTAGATGTGCCCGATGTGCGGCAGGAACCTTGGGGTGCAGTTGCAAAAAGCCAGCTAGAAACGTACCTCCGCAAGCAGCCTGTGCTATTGGAAACAGATGCAGAGCCACGCGATGCTTTTGGACGACGATTGGCGTATGTGTGGCAGGGCGATCGCTTGCTGAATGAGGCGCTGGTGGCAGAAGGGTATGCAATCGTCACGCCCCATCCACCCAATAGCAAGTACGATCAACGCCTTGTCCGTGCTCAAGAACACGCTAGAGTTTTAGGACTTGGTCTTTGGAACCCTGAACAACCGATGCGAGTAAGTCCGGCAGCGTTTCGGAACCAACGGCGGTAAGGCGCAGACAGCAAGCAAGCGCAATCTAACCAACTGAGGGAAACCCATACTAAAGGACTGTTTGTATGAAGTTTTTATGAAGACCTGACCTTACTACATGTAAGTTTACATCTTCTTAAGCTTCAGACTCTACAGTTTGCTCATAAAGAAGTGTGTTGCCCTGCCGATAGACATCTTTACGCATCTCCCTCCACATTCTTTTGCATGGACTCAACTATGAAACTTAATCAACTTTCAGTAGTAATTGGGTTAACCGCTGCTAGTGTCGTGTCTACCGCGATGGCACCTGTCAAAGCGGAGGCTGCAACCTTTCAGCTCGTGTCTGGTGTGACGAGCGTTTTTCTTGACTTGCCTACGTTGCAGAGCGCCGCAGGGTTGAACCTCACCGGCGCTGCGGATACAGTACCGCCAGTTTCTAGCAGCTTTTTGGTTGGGTTTCCCATTACCCCTGCCACTGACTTTACCTTTAGTTCTGATAGTGCAAATGGGTTTGCGCCGATTGGTGGCACGATCAAACACACAGGCTCGGTTACGTTCAACAATGCGGTAACGGTGGGAGATTTTTCGATCGGGTTTGACCCTGCACGTGCGGCTGGCATTGCCAGCGGCTTCTTCGTGCGGGATACGATTTCGACTGGAGCGATTTTATTTGACGTGGCAGCACCCAAATCTCTGTCGTTTGTGGAGCAGGTGCTGGCGATCGAGGCTGACTTACGTGTTTCGCCGGAATTCGCTAGCTTTTTGGGCAACGTCAATCTCACAGGTGCAACAGTTGGTTCGGCAAGCATCAACGGCGCGGCTGTCCCTGAACCGACGACGGTTTTGGGCATGTTGGCAGCCGGGGGATTCTTAGCTGCGAGTCGACGACGACGGTCAACCACGAAATAACGATCGCTCCCTAGTGCGGTTGTTTGATACGCCTTGATGGAGACAGGGTAGGTCATGTCTCCATCAAGGCGGCACTTTTGGTTGCAATGGGTTTGTGTCAAGCAAGCGAATGGTTCATCATTGCTCACGAGGAACAATGATCTGCTATCCATCAAGCTTTCGTTTGTGCTTTCTTAGATTTTTCTTTTTCCTTTTGTTTAGCGCGTTTCTCAGCCGCTTTGCTTCTTTTTCGGCTTCGATCGCCTCTAGGTTCGCCTTGTCTTTCTCCTCAGCAATTTTATCGAGGTAGTAGTGATCATCGCCGCGATAAAGGATGAGTTCGCCGTCACGGATTTCGACAATTTTGTTGGCAACCTGGGAAATGAAGTAGCGATCGAGCTTATGCAACCGCATACTGGAACTCGCTGGCTTGAGTTGCAGGTCAAAGGCTGTAGGTTTAACTGCTTTTTGCTCGTGTCCAGTGAGTTTTGCCAGGGCGATCGGTGAAGGTGTCAGCAAGGCGGAATGCCATTAGTCCGCTGTTTCTGAAAAGTCACTTGCTTCTTGCAATACCTGCACAATGTCAGGTTTAGCGACAGCAATAACGGCATCGGGCAGATGTTTGTGATGAGGAAAACTGGGTAAGTCGGGAAAGTGCGGAGTGCTATCGTAGCGTAAGATTAACTCGTTTTTCTCGTCTTGAAAGTGGTAGCGATAGTCAATTTGTGAAATCCGATCTTCAATCACGATGAGGGCTTCACTGATTGCCAGCAGGTATTTCCCCTTAAAGCGCACTCTCAGCTTTAGATTTGCGCGTTCTGAAGTCAAAATAACGGCATCAAATAGCTCAACATACTTGTTGGGCAGGGTCAACAATCGTTGCTCGATTTCATCGAAGTAAGCGTTTAAAGCTTCACGCGACATGTTTCAGCTTTGTCTCTAGTTCCTGATGCAGTGCCAGGTAGTGCTGGTAGTTGCCAGCCCACTCGACGAAGATCTCATCATCGGCGGTTTCGCCTTGATTGTACTTGGTGAAAAACTCTGCGGAGTCCATTTGGTACTGGGTTTCATAGGCATTGAGTTGTTTGGCAAGCTCAACTAACGCATCCAAAGGGGAAGTATATTCGATGATTTGTTTACGCATAAAGACCCTCCTGCTTATGGAACTGTACTAAAAGTCGCCAATTTAACACTAAATCCATTGGGGTAAGGCACTAACTCAGCTTACTGTCATTACGTTGGCACGATCGCGCTTTTACTCATTCACGTATAGAATCTTGCAATACTTACGGTTGCTGGACACCTAACAACAGCGAAGGGCATACTTTAGCAATGCCAGCACCGAACAGAATGTAAAACCCATGAAGCTCATGTTTTGGCTGACGACTGCTCTACTGTTCGCTTGTATCACAGGCTATACTCCTGACTGTAAAACAGACCATCAGTACAACTATGAGCACCTACAGCGTTTGCTCACCACTAAAGCATGTCAAGGCTGCGATCTTTGGCGGGCAGACCTTTCTAAGGCAAGTTTAACCGCAGCAAATCTTCAGAACGCAGATTTAGTTGGTGCTAGGCTATACACTGCTGATTTGCGCGGCGCGGATCTTAGTGGAGCAAAGTTTCAGGTCTTTAGGAGTGGTAATAGTATCTATAACTCTTGTTCTTATCTGAAGGTTGAAGCTCACTTAGCTAGAGCAAATTTGAGCGGAGCAAATTTATCAGGTGCTAACTTAGACAGAGCCAATTTCAGTGGGGCAATAATGCCAGATGGCAAGCGGCATCCATAGAGGAAATAGTCTGGTGAGCCTTCTTACCCGCCCTGCAATGAATTGCGGGCTAACAGGCGGAAGTCCATTGAAAGGGACTCAGAAAGTGATCGCCTGAGCCATGCAGTCAGTTTGAACTGACTTTCCACCATTAGCCCGGAAATTAATTTCTGGGCGGGGCAACAACGAAGCGATCGATTTTTCAGTAGCTTTGTTAGCCAATCAGCGCTCAAGCTTTTGTTTGTGCTTTCTTGGACTTTTCTTTTTCCTTTTGTTTGGCGCGTTTCTCGGAGGCTTTTGCTTCTTTTTCGGCTTCGATCGCCTCTAGGTTCGCCTTGTCTTTCTCCTCAGCAATTTTATCGAGGTAGTAGTGATAATCGCCGCGATAGAGGATGAGTTCGCCATCGCGGATTTCGACAATTTTGTTGGCAACCTGAGAGATGAAGTAGCGATCGTGCGAGACGATAATCACCGTGCCGTCGTAGTGTTGCAGCGCTTCTTCCAGCATCTCTTTGGCGGGAATATCCAGATGGTTAGTTGGCTCATCCAAAATCAAAAGATTGGCTGGTTGCAGCAGCATTTTTGCCAGGGCGAGTCGGGCTTTCTCGCCACCGCTGAGCGCTTCGACTTTTTTGAACGCCGAATCGCCGCTGAAGAGGAAGCGTCCTAGTAACGTGCGGACTTCTTCATTCGTCCACTTGGGCACCTCGTCGTGGATCGTTTGGATCACGGTTTTTTGCAAATTGAGCGCTTCTGCCTGATTTTGCTCAAAATAGCCGGGAACGACGTTGTGGTCGCCCATCGTCACGGTGCCTTCAGTAGGCTGCTCCATCCCCATAATCAGGTGTAGCAAGGTGGATTTACCCGCACCGTTAGGACCCAAAAAGGCAACACGATCGCCCCGCTCTAGCAGCAGGTTTGAGTCCAAAAACAGAATCTTTTCACCGTAGGAGTGGGTCATGTCTTTGATTTCCACCATTTCACGACCACTGCGGGGTGAGGGTGGAAAGCGGAAGTGAAGGGTTCTCACGCCACCAGTAGGAGCTTCGATGCGCTCAATTTTATCCAACTGTTTCTCGCGGCTTTTCGCCTGCGTGCTGCGAGTGGCGCTGGCGCGGAAGCGATCGACAAACGCCTGCTGTTTCTCCAGATCTTTCTGCTGCCGTTCGTAGGCGCTCAGTTGAGCATCCCGCATTTCTTCTTTCTGCTGGAGATAGGCGGAATAGTTGCCCAGGTAGGTGCTGGAAACGCCGCGCTCGGTTTCAACAATCTGGGTACAGAGACGATCGAGAAACTCGCGGTCATGAGAGACGATCACCATCGGCGTAGACAATCCTTTCAGATAGTTTTCCAGCCATTCAATGGTTTCTAAATCTAAATGGTTTGTCGGCTCGTCCAACAGCAGCAGATCGGGTTTTTGCAGTAGAATCTTGCCCAAACTCATCCGCATCTGCCAGCCACCGCTGAACGCACTGACGAGGCGATCGCCATCCTCTAAGTCAAAGCCCAAGTCGGGCATAATCTTCTCAATGCGCGAATCTAACCCGTAGCCGTCCATCGCTTCAAACTGACGCTGCAAGCGATCCATGTCATGGAGCAGCGTGTCCAGCGCTTCGGGTGTGGCTGTCTCCATGTCGCGATGCACAGCAGAGAGCGCTACGTGGACATCGTTCGCTTCCCCAAAGGCGCGCCAAAACTCTTCGCTCACGGTGCGAGTGGGGTCTACTTCAAATTCTTGAGTCAAGTACGCAATGTGCAAACTGGCGGGACGAATGATTTCGCCTGCGGTTGGCTGCGTTTCGCCTGCGATAATCTTCAACTGGGTTGATTTTCCAGCACCGTTAACGCCGACTAACCCAATGCGATCGCCGGGTTTCACTTCCCAGTTGATGTCTTTTAGCACTTCGCCAGTCGGATAAATTTTGCTGACGTGCTCCAATCGCAACATGGGGAATCTCCAGAAAAAGTCAGGTTAAGTTGGGTCTGCGATGACTGTAACAAAATTTAATCGTACATGGTTAGCGCGAATCTCGTAACGATTCTTGTCAGGTCGTGTTTCAAAGCTGCCGCTGCCATCCGTAGGGACGTTACAAGCAACGTGCGCTAGAAGGTCTAATACCTAATTCTCTCAGCGACTGTGTTGTGTATCATGGCGATCGCCGTAACGTGAACAGTATAAAGAAGGAGAGACGCTACTGACACGGCGTTCAAACAGCTCGCAGCTCTGTAAACTAATGAACCCGAAACCAAACCATGTTTGTCGATTGCTCACCTGCCTCGGTTGGACAGCAGCGCTGGGCTTGCTTGAGTTTACAGCCCCAGCCGTTGCCACCAGTGCAACGGTGCTTCCCTTCGACGAGCCACTCTGCTACATGCGTACCCAGGACGGCAGAATCGTCAATTTGCAGAGCCTTTGCAGTCGTTCCATCCCTCAGCAGACGCAACCCAGCCCTGCAACAAATCAACAGCCTCAAAGAACGTCGTCACCTCAAGCAGCGCCAAAGCAAGTGCTGCCTACCCGCGCACGTGATACCTCTGGGAGCCACGCTCAGGGCAACCCAGACTCTGATGACGGTCGCTACTGAGGTTGGCAGAGGAGTTTAAAGGACTGGGATGGCAGCGATCGCCACCATCCCAGCAACTTCTAACCAATGAGAGCGAGACTATCTCATCGCGATCGATGCCTACAGTCTTTTTAAGCGCATCGTGCCAACTTTAGACTGGCACGATGGCTAGCTAATCTGAGCGCAGTTAACTTTTGAGTGCTCCCAGCATTGCCTGATAGATCTGCGCTTGATCAACGTGTGCAGGAAGACCAGGAACGGTGAACCCATACTGCTCGAAGCCCTCACCCACATACTGTCTCAGGTTGAGCGCATCACCCTGATAGTACACAGGTACAGGACGGTTAGTGTGGCTACCCCAGCCGTACTTGATCGCTGGCTCAGAACCCCAGAAGTGACCAGCCGTTTTCGGCGTGTGCTTGGCAAAGGTCAAATCTTTAGCACCAAAGCGCTCAAGCAGTCTGGGGAAGTTGTTGTTGATGGTCAGGTAGTGGTCGTGGTCAGCCGTGACAATCAGCACATTCTTCTTCCAGCCGCCGTTGCCTTCAACCCACTTGATCACTTCACCGATCGCATTATCAAACGCGATCGTGTTGCCGATCAGGGCTTCCATGTTGTTGTCATGGGCTGCCCAATCAATATCGCCGCCTTCAATCATCAACCAGAAGCCATCCTTATCTTTGCCCAACACGTTAAGCGCGGCGCGGCTCATTTGAGCCAGCGTGGGGTTCGCTTTACGTTCGCGTTGGATAAAGGTGGTTGCGGTTTCACCCAAAACCAGCGGACGGACAGTATCAGGAGTCGGAATTTGCGTTCCGTTGTTGGGAGGGGTCGCAGGTTGACCCGTAGGAGCAGCGGGAGCAGTGGAGGCAGCGGCGGTTGAGTAGACCGAGAAGTTGTCAAGCCCGGTCAGCGCATAGTCTCCTGAAGAGCCACGAATAGGAATGTTGCCGTTTTGACCACGGGCACCATACAGACCCAGCAACCGTTGACCTTGATTCGGGTCAAGCTCACGCGATGCCTTCAACAGCTCTTGACCAGCATTCACAATGTCCTTAGTTTTAACGCTAAGGTCGGTTACGCGGGTATCGCGCTCCAAGAACTTGTAGCCATAACGGTTGCCGTCGGGATTGCCGCGCAACTCGTTGTAGGTCGATTCTTTGATGTACGTGAAACCTCTGGGCACGATCGTGCTGGCAGCCGCTCTGTTTTCATAGTCCAGCGGATGACCACCACCCAGCACAACGGTAGGCAGGTAAACTCTCCCATCAGGCAGGTCAGAGCGTAGCGCCTGTTGCAGAATGCTATCGATCGCTGGGAAATCAGAATCGTATTTGTTACGACGGTTGACACCTGCAATGGCTGCCCCTGGCGTAGCGTGGGTAATGGGTACAGATGTCACGACACCTGTTGCTTTGCCTAAGCTATGAGCCGTTTGCAGAATGGTTTCCAGCGGCTTCTCAAAAATATCTACGCCTGTGGCATTGTTGTAGCTCTTGACACCGGTATACAGCGTGGTCGCTGTATTTGCCGAGTCAGGAAAGCTGCACTTGATGTACTCGGGGTCATAACCTTGAGTAGCAGCAACCGCAGGGCTGATAGGTGTCCAAGGGTTAGGACCACCTCTTGCTGGGTCGTACCCGACAAGATTGCCACCAGACGTGCTGCCCCCTGTACGGCAGGGTTGGTTTGCTGTTGCAGTCAGGTTACGACCGGGTGTACCAGGGTTGAAAGCAGGATTGAAAGCGAAACCGGGGCGCACTGGGCTAGCACCCGTCAACGGATTTGTGTCATCCAATGCCGAAGTACCAGTTGAAGAGACACCCGTTGTGCCAGGAATCGTGGTGCCATAGGCTGTGGAGTAGGTGTAACCCTGCAACTGCTGCATAAACAGCCCTGACCCTCTGCCAGACTTGTAAAGGGGAGCGCCCTTAGCAATGGAGGCAGCGCGAGACATTTCCCAGCCCATGCCATCGCCAATCATGAGAATGACGTTGACACCGTTGCCAGACGTACCGCTGTCGGCAAAGGCAGGCAACAGACCGATCGGGCTAAACAATAGTGAAGACGAGGTGAAGACGGTAGCGGCAAGTAGCGCCAGCCGACGTGAGAACGTTCTAAAAAGGCGAAGCATTGGCAGAGACCTTAGTTGTGCAGATGGTAAGACATAAGGAAGGCAGAGCAAAGCGGCTGGATTGGCAGTCCACTCCAGCGGATAAGCTTAGATCGTAGGCAGTCAGACTACTGGTAGAAGTTCGGCTCTTGATGAGAACTGGCAGCCTCGGACAGAACGTGAGGGCTGACAGACGTAATCGCTGTCTCGGAACCCCAAGCATTGGTAGCAGCTTCGGCAGACACTTGGGTTGCTGTAATGGAGGCGAAAGACAGCGCGATCGCTGCAAACAGCCCACTCAAAAAGCAAGCGAACCAGCGCTGGCGTTTACTCAAAATTGACATTGTGATTGGTCTCCTTAGTTGAATCGTGAACTCTGTTTGAGGCGTGCCGCGATCGCAGCACGTCATGGTCAGCTACTGTGGCGCTGCGTTAACCCACCTGCAACACTGACTAAACCACTCAATTCCGTTGTCGCTGTCGCACCGATTTGAGCACGCAAGCTGTTGCCCAGCGGCTGGAGACTCTCCAAACCAACGGCATAACGGTTGGTGAGCTGCAAAGTGGCTTCCTGAATACCAAAGGCTTGGCTCAGTTCAGCGTGCAAGGTTGCTAACAGACGATCGCGCTCAGCAGCCGTCAGCGGATTGATTGCCAACTGAGCGCAAAGCCCCACCTGGTTGCTGGCGATCGACCAGATATGCAGTTTCTGCACCTGGCAAACGCCTGGAAAGGATGCCAGAAACTCCCTCACTAGCACCGGATCGGTCGATCGCGGCGCATAGTTCAGCAAGACTTCCAGGCTGTTCCAAATCAGTGGCAGTGCGCTTAACCCTGTAAGGCAAGCAATCATTAAACTGGCGACTGCATCGATCCACAGCCAGTGCAACCCATAGATCACCAGCGCAGCGACCAGGATGCCAACCGAACTGGCAACATCAGCGACAACGTGTAAAAATGCGCCCTGAAGATTGAGATTATTGGCACTGTGCTTGTGCAACAGCTTGAGGTTCAGACCATTCACAAGCAGCCCCAACCCTGCCCCCAGCAACAGCGGCAGGCTTAAAACTGGTTCGGGGAAATGAAAGCGCTCAACGGCTTCCCATGTGATGAGTGCGGCGATCGCTAGCAAGCCCAGCCCGTTTGCCAGTGCTGCCAACAGCTCAACTCGCCAATGCCCAAAGGTCGCCCGACCCGCTGCCGGACGACGGGCAAACCAACTCGCAGCAAGCGTAATGACCAACGCTCCTACATCTGAAAACAAATGCCCCGCATCTGCGAGCAGCGACAAGCTATGGCTCCACGAACCGATGCCTAACTCTGCAAGCCAGAGACCAATTAGCAACGCTAGCACGAGCCACAGACGACTCGGTTGCCCAGGTTGAGCTGCAAGACTATCCAAGTCACAACACGCACAGTTCCAATCGTTAGCAGAAGTAGCAGTCTCCTGCGTTGTCGCGATCGTCATTCAGCCAGCCTGGTAGATAAATTAACTAACCCCTGAATAGGCTATCAGTGATTCAGTTAATAGAGCGCTAAGGTCTAGTTAATATTGCGTAAGTATTGGTTAAGGGTATTGCCGCAATCTCAGTAAAACTACTCATGCAACGCGATGCCAAACTCGTTCGACCCAGCGCCGCTATCCTGCGAGTAGAATGCCTGCTCTTGCTGGTGACATCAGGAGTGTCAGCGTACTCGTTTCGCTATGGAACAATTTTCATAGACGCTTGAAAGCCGCTGCAACGAAATTTCCTTTTGTATAGAATACAACTTGCGAACTGGTGTAGTAAGAGTCAAGTAAGCAATCCAGTAGGATGGCTCACCGCAGTAAAGTACTCCCCAACGATCGCCCCATAAGTCTCTTCTTGGACAGACAAAACGAATTTTTTTGAGAATGACGCAAGTTGTGCTGTCATGCTAAAGCAGGCGTAAGTCACGTTCAGTCCAGGTCACAATCAGCTCTTAGCGCCAGGTCTACTGGTAATAGCCAGTGCTGACAAAAGACATCTCTGAAGTCCAGATCAATTTGCCATAAATCACTCAATTGAGTGTGGACAGACAGACTAAAAGTTGCGCAAGCACAGTGTGCTTAACGGACAATTGGGCATTGTTTCAACTTATCTATGGCAACCAAAAAGCAATCGAAGCCAGTTGCGTTAAAAATAGTCAGCGCAGTTGCTCGCTCGTTATGAGCAAAGCCGGAATGCCTTACTGTATCGAGGTCTAGCTTGCTTTAAGTCGAAAATGGCACTGGCACGATCGCCCTTCAAGGCAGGTTGAATTTACAAACAGTCACTCGTGCGTTTCAAGTAAATAACGTTACTTATGCGTAATTCTACAATTCATTGTTGTAACCATTACTAACAGTTTAATAAAGCTGCCAATCGTTAAAATTTGAGCCTAAAAGCACATTGTTGTCTCGCTGCACGCTCAGTATATTACTTTTTCTTACGGCTAACCGGATCACGATCGCCCAACGTCTGAATGATAGAGCACGTGAGGAAATGGTTATGTGATTCAGCAGTAAGAGCGAACGACGCTGTAATACCAGAACAGTGGCGCGTAGAAGTCAAATTTTAGCTTTCGTTCAAACAGTTTTTGCTCACATAAAGCAACAAAACGTTCATTTCAGTCCCCAATGAACAGGACAACTATGAAGTACTCAGAAAGCCTCGATAATCTCCTGCAATCGATTCTAGAAAGTTTAATCGATGGTGTTTTAGTCATCACCGACCAGCATGATCTAGTTTATGCCAATACAATGGCGCGTTCAATCTATGCTCAGCTCTGGCATGGTGCTTCAGACCCACTGCCGCGCGAAATTCAGCGCGTCTATCAGTCGTTGATTGATAGCAAAGAACGCTACCCCACTCAACCAGTAGTGCTCGAATCGGAAGTGGTAACGCCTAAAACGACCTTCCGCATTCGGGCACAGTGGCTGGCTCTGAAGATAGCGTCACGTCCCTGTCTGCTGCTGCGACTACAAGACCAAAACCAGTCGGTGCAGAGCTTGGCGATCGCCGAAGCCCAAAAATGGCGGCTTACGCCCCGCGAAACCGAAGTCTGGTTACAACGCCGATCGGGCAGTAGTCGCAAGGCGATCGCGGCGAACCTCTGCATTGCGCTGGATACTGTAAAAAAACATCTGAAGAACGTTCATCTCAAGCAACAGGCAGTAATCGATGAGGAGGAATGGCGATCGAGCCAAGCCTCGTGAGGCGCTGTCCAGTAAACCTTTGTTTGTCTAACTTAACCCTTTAGGGTCAAGCTTGTGTTGAAGCCAGAATGCTGACTGTACAAGCATCTCAAGCTTAAAAACTCATGCCAGGTCAAGCCGACAGATTTAAACGAATGAATGCCAAAACCTGGAAGATTGCCACTTGATCTTTAAACAGTTACTTGTCATTTCTTCGCGCGGCTTCCTGGCAGGCTTTTGGATCTCTGCCTCCGGGTAAGATTTGAGAACGAATGAGAATGCTGCCTGGTTGACCAACACATTTTTCTGCGATCGCTGTAGTCTTGTTTGGCAACGGGCGATCGGGCGATGGCTGCTGAGGACGATTCCGCTTTGCAGACGTTTCGCGATCGTGGGTCTGGGTGAGAGGAGCGATCGCTTTGGAGGAGGGGCGAGCACACCTTATTTCAGTCTTAAAGGTCAAGTGGGCTTCTCACTCCTCTGCCTCCTCGATTGAGGACATGAGTGTAAATCATCGTCGTTTTGACATCCTTATGCCCCAGTAATTCCTGAATCGTGCGGATGTCATACCCACTCTCCAGCAGATGGGTTGCAAAGCTGTGCCGGAACGTGTGGCAACCGATGCGCTTGGGGACATTTGCAAGCCTCACCGCTTGTTTGACCGCTTTTTGCACTCCGCTCTCATGCAGGTGATGCCGACACATCAATTCACCGCGTGGATCTTTGGCAATCTGACTGGAGGGGAACACAAACTGCCATACCCAGCCTCGATTTGCCTTTGGATACTTGCGATCTAAGGCATAGGGCAACGTTACAGCGCCAAAGCCTCGCCCTAAGTCTTGCTGATGTTGACGCTTAACCCTTACAAGATGATCGCAGAGTTCCTCGCTCACGCTGGTTGGTAACATCGTGACGCGACTTTTACTGCCCTTACCGTCTCGCACGAGGATCTGTTGTTGGGCAAAATCGATATCAAGCGCAACCCTTCGCACAATCGCAGTCCACTGCCATCCAGTAGCTTCACCACCAACGGCTGAACGCCACAGATCTGTTGAATGACAGCCTGTGCCTCTGCTTTGGTCAGGACAGTGGGAAGGTACTGGGTGCGTTTTGCCCGCATCGCGTTCACCTCAGACACCTCCAGGTTCAAGACCGCTCGGTACAGAAAGAGAATGGCATTGAGTGCCTGATTTTGAGTGGAAGCAGCTACTTGCTGCTGGACTGCCAGATCGGTCAGAAAGGCCTCAATCTCGGCTCGCCCCAGCTCACGCGGATGCCGCTTTTCATGGAAGAGGATCAAGCGCCTCACCCATTGCACGTAGGTTTCTTCCGTCCGGTAGGCATCATGCTTGAGCCGGATCACTGCACGCATTTGATCTAAGAGCTTTTTGGGGCGAGGTTCCATAACCATACAGTCACAACGAAGTATGTGTCTGATGATACCCATAGTGCCAACCGTACACATCTGAAGCGATGCTGAAATTTTCCTCAGATCCACCTCGATCGGCGTATTATAAAGAAAGTTTCCTCAGATCCACCTGATTTGGGAGGATCGCAAGAAAAAAACTACCTATCCACCTGTTTTGGGGTGGATCTGAGGAAAAATTCTCTCTAATAACAAGTTATGCCGCCTGACTTTTCGGTTGGGACGGTGATTAAAGCTTACCTGTTGTTATTCCGAGTCAAGATAGCTTCAGGGTATTGGTAAGGCGGTGATACTTTGAGATTGACGGTAGGCATTTCAAGATGAATCAGAGTTCACGGCGAGAAGCGATCGCAGTTTCAGTACAAAAAAAGAATCAAAAATCCTAGATTGAATAAATGGAGACAACACAATGAACACTATGAAGTTGATGACCCTTGGCTATTCAAATGTTGGCAAGACGTATTTTCTTGGTTCCTTGTTTAAGCTCTCATACGATGTTGGCTCCAAGGGGTTTTCTATTCAATCTAAGAAGTTTAACGAAACAACAGACGTTTCATCTGTCTTCGGAATTGTCTCTGGTGTGGATCAAACAGGATCTGTATCAACGACGGTGGATATACGTTCTAGCTCAATGGTTTTGAAGAGAGGAGCAAATGATTTGTTTGATATCGAGGTTACAGACATCGAAGGACAAGCATTAGAACCAGGGAGAAGTTTAGAAGTATCTGAAAAGATTATTGAAAAAATTACTGACTATGATGGGCTGATACTCATTTTAGAAGCTCCGCAAAACGATGCTGAATGCGATCTCAGCAAGCAACAACTTTCTCAGATGCTAAATTTTGCTGGCAAGGCTCTGGGTAGAAATGAAAAAATTCCAATCACTTTAGTTATTAATAAAATTGATCGACTTCAAAAATCTAGAGACATCAAGAAGTTGGCAGATGAAGAGGTGGCAATACTTAAAGTAGAGCTAATGAAAAAGTATCCAGGCAACCCTAGAAAAGTCGCTCAGGAAATGAGATTCCGGGAAGGGAGTGCAATTAATAGACACGTCAAGACCGCCATTAACACCTTTGAAATAGTCGATATTTGTGAGAATTTTTTCAATTTTGTTAGGAATACTAGTCTTTCTGTACCGTGCAAGGTGTTTCTGTCAACAAGTTTTGGTTTTGGGTCTGGTAGTACGGATAATATTAATAGCTTTCTTGGGGAAAATGGGCTTTATAAGCCGTATGGAGGTGGAGCCTGTTTTCTTTGGACAATATATGCTCGTCTGAAAAGCCAGTCGGTTGCAGCTTTTGATGAGGACTCAGTTGGGACATCCTTGGACACTTTGACAAGGGACTTACTGGAGGATATCACTGAGCTACACTCAAGAGGGAAAGCTTACTACGATCCTGAAGACAACAATGGCGATAATATCTTCTCGCTGAGAAATGTTGCAAGTCTTAGATCCGGAGTTGACGGCTAGTGTAATCCTTGCTCAATAATCAGGCTCTTCTGTGTTCGTGGTGGTGAAGCCGATCAGAAAATCTGAATGTCTTATATAGCAAGGCTTTTCAACTCATTGACTTGATTGAAATGTATTAACGAGCACTTTTTCAATCGTAAACTTAGAAGAGCCAATAATAGTAAAGAGGAAAAGTCTATGAGTGAGCCTTCAGTGAATCGAGATTCCCCCATCGTCAATGTGCCTTTCGACGAGAAGGGTGATTATACGAAAGAAATCATCTATTCACATGAATTCGATTGGACTAGTGATGATAAGAGGGCGATTGAAGAAATCATCAACAAGTTCTACAACGCGCGTGCCCCCAGTGAAGAGGAGATTGTAAGAACTTCATTTGGTGAAGTGTCAGTTACACAGAAAATTCATCCTACAATTCCTAGAGCAAGACTCATACAAGGCTTCTTGCTAAATTCTAATAAGCCCTCGAAGATGTCAAATACTCTTACAGTAAGACAAACGGAAGAGCAAGATAATTTCTCAATAATTATGGGAATGGCTCCTGAGCCTATAAGTAGTAACAAAGATGCCACTGATTTTTTAGATAAGTTAATCGATCAAATCAGACTTTGTGGAATTCCAAGCGATGAATTTAAACTTGAAGTTTTCCCCTCCATTTTGAGTTCTCTGGAGTCTGTTGCTGATAGACATATATCTGACCAATCTTCTAAAGAGCGAATTTCCTATTTAGTGAAGATTGTCAAGACCTATTTTCCAAATAATTGTGATGGCAAATGAAAAACATATTGCCTTATTAGGACAGGGTATAGATGCTTGGAATGCTTGGCGGAAAAAGCACCCAAGGATACGCCCTGACCTTAGTGGTGCGGATTTGAGCGGTTTCTACCTAAGCCGTGCTGACTTAAGTAATGCTGACCTCAGTGGTGCAGATTTAAAGAAAGTTGATTTTGATGCCACCACTCTTATGAGGTCTTTGGTCTTTGAGAAGTTTGAAAAAGATGGACACATTAGTACTAACTTTCATAATGCGAACCTAAGTCGCGCAGATCTTAGAAAGACTAACCTCCGTTTAGCTAACTTGAGTAATGCAAACCTTACTGAAGCAAATCTAACTGATGCAATTCTCTTAATGGCTAACTTCAGTAGTGCTAATCTCGGTGGAGTAAATTTGACTAGAACTCAAGCGCTAACTGCTAACTTTAGTAAAGCGATACTTACCGGAGCTTGTATTCAAGAGTGGAATATCAACGGCGAGACTGATCTGGATGGCGTAGTTTGTGAATATGTCTATTTGCATTACATCCAACGGGAGCGTCTGCCTATTGACAGACATTTTGCACCAGGGGAGTTTACCAAGCTTTTTGAAAAAACTACCAGTATCATTGAACTGATTTTCAATAATGGAGTAGACTGGATTTCCTTTGCCTATACGTTTGGAAAGCTAAAAATTGAGAATGGAGATGCGGAATTAGTAGTACAGAGCATTGATAATAAAGGTGATGGAGTTGTTGTCATTAAAGTTAAAGTATCTCCAAACACTGACAAGATGATGATCTATCAGGATTTTATGGAGGGCTATAATCTAGCCCATAAGACTCTAGGAGAGCAGTATCAAGCAAGGCTTGAAGATAAAGATAAAAATATTAATCAACTTATTACTTTGTTTCAAGAAGCTCAAGAAAAACTAGGTGAGGTTCCAAAGTTTATGGCAGATAATCCACGCATTATTAATATAAATGACGGCAACTATATTGAATCCAATACCGGAACTTATGTTCAGGGTGACTACATCAATATGAGCCAAGACTTAACTCAAGCAGCGGCTCAGATCCAAGATTTGATAGAGCAGTTGCAGGAGCGCGGTGTTACAGTTGATGTTGCTCAAGACCAAGTGGCGCAGGATATCGCAACTAAGGCTCAAAGCAATCCAAAGATAAAAGATAAACTGTTAAAATGGGGACAATCGCTAGGCGATGCAACGGTGAGTGATGTAGTCAAAAGTGTTGTTAAGCTTGCTATTCGTTCAGCAGGAATTCCACTGCCCTGAGAGCAAGAATTGGATAGCGACGACAGCATAATCGGGTAACCAGGGGATTTTCTCCCCCAGTCCCCACAGCACCCCGCATGCGGCTCCGCACGGGGCGCTTCCTCAAAGAGGGTTAGACTTTTGACTCTGAAGAGCCAATGTCCAGGGCTGGTTACGCAATTAAGCGCCGACAATTTAGCTCCCCCCTCCGGGTTCATCGCCACGTCGAGCTTTACGGCTCCTCCCTGCTCTCTGAAGTTCAGCCCTTCACCCTGTCTTACCCATTACGGTAAGCGTTTGGCTACTATGGCTTCTGCTGACTTCTGCCCAATCATGAATGGCATTTCTACCACTCACGCTGTTTAAGTTTCCTTAGGGTTCTGTGGCTACCTAACTGTTTCCAGTCAGACCTCAATCAGACTCCCATAGACGCTCAAACCGCCCCTTGAGCAGATCTCCCCAGATAAGAGCGTGAACTGTCCCTGCACCACTGCGTCATTTACTGTGTTCCCTGAACCAAAAGGCTTTGTGATGTTGTGCTCACTCGCCACAGGAATCTCAGCCTTCTATGACGTTTCTGTTCGTCAGCTCACAGGTTTGCCGCTGGCTTCCTTCAGACCCTTCCTCGCGGAAACGCCCTTGCCTTAAGCTAGTCGTTGTCGTCACTCGGATCTATAAAAGTGATCATTTGGACGTTGGTTCTCCGACAGGGGACTTTCACCCCATGAGTTCACGCCCATGCTGGGCGTACACAAGTCGATGAAGCGGACGATTGAGAGATCTTGGTGGGGTTGCCACAGTTATCTGCCGCCGCTTATCTTGGTCGTTATACTGCTGCATTCTTGTAGGTAAGGAGGAAAAATGAAAAATGAGAATCCTCAAGTAAACCTAAAACCTTTTTCTTATGTAGATAGCTCAACTGGCTTTATCTACTTCAACCTAGTTCCTACCGATTTTGGCAAATTTCAAGATAGGATTGAAACTGCTCTTCAATTTAGAGATATAGATAGGGACAGATACGGACAAGAGCTACGTGAAATTTCTGCTCAATTACTCTGGTCTGAATTCCGTAATATTTTCTTCCACGAATGGCATCATTTTTTACAAAGCATATTTTATCCATATAGATATTTGCAATCTTGGCGTGAGCTTTCAGTCACTTTCAGCGTTTTGTCGTATCTCAGAGAATCTGAAGATTTCCTTCAAATAGGTCATCTAGATATTTCAGAATCTTGGAGAAATACACTTATCTATCCAGTTATGCTAATAGGTATTGATATTGAAAATGAACGATTAAAACCTGTTTTGAACCGAGACCCTTCTGACCTTAGAGCAACAGACTTCACAATTACTGATCTCATTGAGGAAGCTACGTCTATCTTTGAATTCAAGTTTGAGATAGATGCAGAAGGTGACGGTCAACTTTATCAGAAATGGCTTCGGACAAGAAAAATAGACAAGAAAACCACTTATTCTAATGTTTTTCGTCTTTTGTCTAAATTAATGGGGAACAAGAGTGCGTATATTGCATTACCTGCCCTAGTTTATGCTTCTTTTTGTACTACATGGCCTGATGTCACTTTTGTCTCACTAGTTAATTACACTCTCTCAAATAAGAATAATCTTAACCCTGAAGAGCTTGGTTGTGATTCCTATTACCTGGTTTTGTGTTCAATGTTGAGCAAGCCATTTTTTGCCAAAGTAGGTCAAGCTCCAAATCCCGAATCACCGACAGAAGAAGATGAATACTATTTTTTAGATCTCGATGCATATGAAAGTCTTGTTATAAGCACACCAAAACATACTATTAACCATTACGCATCGCGCTTTATTGAGCTTGCTAAGAGCAATTGTAAATTTCAAACTATTTTATTTCATCCTTATGATCTTAATGTTCAGGAATTGCTTTCCGAAATATTTTTTCCAGCCTTGATTCACTTTAGGATTTATCATGAGAAGCTAAAAGTAAGGGATTCAATTTTTGTCGCCAGTCCTACTATAGGAGAAATGGCTGTTCCAATCTTAGGAGATGTCAGTTATTCGGAGTATTGGCGAGAAGTAATGAAGCGTAAAGATGTAGCTTATTCACTCATTACTGATCTCAATAACTATTTAGAGCACACTTGCCATCATTATGACTGCCCTTATTATCAGGCAAATGTGTGTAGACGTTGGAGTGCTATTCCTGAAAACTGGGAAAATTGTCCTTTCCCAAGCTGGTTTAGAGCTGCAACTAATCGAAATATTGACTTGGTTTCTGGAGAGTTGTTAAAAATTCATTAAAAGGGAGAGTGATCAACATGGAAATTCAAAGAATCAAAATTGAGATGAGTTCATCGGATGATCTCGTTTCTTTACGTAATTATTTACTTGAGAATGGAAGCGAAGATTTAGAAGAACCTGGAGAGATACAAGAGGTTTCAGCAGGATTTCAGCGAGAGCCTTTATTGATTGCGGTTATTGTTGCACTGGGAGGCCCCGTCATTGTGAAAGAGTTAGTTTCGCTTGTCAAGGAGTGGATGAAAATTCGACAAGAAGAGAGGATTCGGCAATCAGAAATAGAACTTGAAAAATACAAAATGGAACTAGCAACAGCCGAAGAAATATACAAAATGAGGCTGTCTGTTTTTGTGGAAGATGGCAGTAGAAGAGAAATTGCCTTCTCAGAGCTAGAAGCTATGGCAGAAAAACTTTGATGCTTTTCTAGAGTCAACTAATTGGTCGCAGTATAACAACTCGCTTGGAGCGGACTGCCTAAAGATCTTGGTACCGAGTTCGAGCTTGCTTGTAGCCGCTCAAGCGAACCGTTAATCCTAGCC
>Ga0163148_10002194_pt1 | contig 23843 bp, 17 predicted proteins | sample OliLakLV19MP7P2_FD_148606 | JGI IMG/M metagenome (GOLD analysis project Ga0163148, IMG submission 148606) | Freshwater microbial mat bacterial communities from Lake Vanda, McMurdo Dry Valleys, Antarctica- Oligotrophic Lake LV.19.MP7.P2 | ecosystem: Environmental > Aquatic > Freshwater > Lake >... | reverse complement strand
GAAACACGTCGCCGACGCGATCAAAGAGTGAATCGAATTGAGGTTGCCAGGAACGTACGATACGAGCATCCATGCCATAAACTCCATCCCGGCCCGAATGTGGGCCGACAATGAGTTATCGGCTAAAAGGGAGGATGCGCTACTGTAGTACTAACGCAGTTCTCTTACCCCAACGAGTTTGCGACTGAGATCCCGCGAAACCGCAAGCGCCATCTGACGCCGTATGGCGCTGCGTACGCTTGCGGTTTCGCGGAACAAATTGCGTCGTTGAGCAACGAACACACTAAACCCCCGAATGCTGCGTCACCGTCTTCTGGCGATGCGCCAGCGACCGCAGCCGGTTGATCGCCGCCAGGTAGGCCAGCGCCGAGGCCTCAAGAATATCGGTGCTCAACCCGCGCCCGCGGACTTTGGTGCCGCTGTGGTCGAACTCGATGTGCACTTCCCCTTGCGCCTCTTTCCCGCGGGTGACCGATTGCACGCGGTAATCGGTGAGATTGGCCTTTACGCCCGTCAGTCGGGCGATGGCGGAATAGATGGCATCCACCGGGCCGTCACCGACGCTGGCGTCTTGTAGTTGTTCGCCGTTGGTGTCTTTGAGGGTCACCACCGCCATCGGAATCGCCGTGCTGCCCGCGGTCACCTGCAGGCCGACGAGCGTCCACAGGCCGACGCCCGTTTCCAGTTGGTCGTCCACGATCGCTTCAATGTCTTCATCGAACACTTCTTTTTTCTTGTCGGCCAGCGATTTGAATTTGGCGAACGCGTGCTCGAGCTGTTCATCTTTCAGGTGATAACCCAGTTCCACCACCCGCGCCTTGAACGCGTGCCGGCCGGAATGCTTGCCCAGCACCAGCGAAGTTGCCGGGATGCCGACGGTGACCGGGTCCATGATTTCATACGTTTCGCGGTACTTGAGCATGCCATCCTGATGGATGCCGCTTTCGTGCGCGAAAGCGTTCTGACCGACGATCGCCTTGTTCCGCTGCACCACGAGGCCGGTGAGCATGCTGACCATGCGCGATGCCGGGAAAATGCGCGTCGCGTCGATGCGGGTATCAATGTTGTAAAAATCCCGGCGCGTCCGCAGCGCCATGACGATTTCTTCCAGCGCCGCGTTGCCCGCGCGTTCGCCGATGCCGTTGATGGTGCATTCCACCTGTCGCGCGCCGTTCTCAATCGCTGAAAGCGAGTTGGCCACGGCCAGGCCCAGATCGTTATGACAGTGCGATGAAAGGATAATTCCCTTTTCTTTGATGATGGGCAGTTTGCCGATGATGTGGGCGAACATGTCGCCGTAACTCTTCGGCGTGGCGTAGCCGACCGTATCCGGCAGATTGATCGTCGTCGCGCCGGCTTCGATGGCGGCGTGGACGATTTCTTCCAGAAAATCGAGTTCCGTGCGGCTGGCATCCTCGGGCGAGAATTCCACGTCATCGGTGTAGCCGCGAGCCTGCTTGATCGATTCGACGCTGATGCGAATGATCTCCTCCTTGCCCTTTCGCAGCTTGTGCTCGCGGTGAATCTTGCTGGTGGCGCAAAACACATGAATCCGCGGCTTGGCGGCGTGTTTGACGGCCTCGCCGGCGCGGTCGATGTCTTTGGCGGTGGATCGCGCCAACCCGCAGACGGTGCTCTTGGTGATCTCCAGGGCGATGGCGCGGACCGATTCAAAGTCGCCTTCGGACGAGATTGGGAAACCTGCTTCGATGATGTCCACACCCATCGACTCGAGATGCCGCGCAATTTCGATTTTCTCCCCTTGTGTCAGCGTCGCGCCGGGAGATTGCTCGCCGTCGCGCAGGGTGGTGTCGAAGATTTTTACGGTGTCCATGAGCGGCTCCCAAAAACAAAAAACCCCGCGAACCATCGCGGGGTTTGAAGGCTTCATCAGACCGTTCAGATCACCCGCAACTATGTCAGACCAAGGCCAAGACCCAGAAGGGCCGGGCTAAGGTTGGCAAGAAGCGGCAGCGAATTCATCACCTCATAGAATAGATCGGCGCGACGTGTGAAAGTCAAGTACAAAATCTGCGATGTAAGCAGGTCGTCTGCGTGCGCCAACTTAGCTCAAATGGGCCGCCGTCTTGATCCCGCGCTTTCCTCAACTCGGCCCCATTTCAACCAACCGTGCTGGCGGATGGAGAGGGCGAGCATATCACTTCCATCAACCGGACCGACCGGCGGAACGGTTTTGCCGCGCGGATGTGGGCGGACAGACAAAATAGTAGCGACCCTTGTTCCGTTTTCGCTGGAAACGCAAGCGACACGGCGGTAAAGTATCCAAATGAGTACCGTCGAATTGAAGCAGGAGGCCAAGGCCTTGATCGACGCGATGTCCGGTCCTCAGTTGCGTGTCGCGTCGGAGTTTCTCGCCTTCGTCAAGCGCCGCGACCTCGACAACGCCACGCTCGAATTGCTTTCGATTCCCGGCTTTGAGAAGTCCTATGCAAAGGGAATGAAAGACATTAGCGGCGGGCGCACCAAGCCCTGGCGCAAGGTTCGATCCGATGTATAAAGTTGAACTGTCTCATGAGGCGCAGCGATTCTACAATCGGTGTGACCAGCCAATCGCAAAGAAGCTCGCCCGATGTTTTGAGGCTCTTGAGTAGAATCCACGCGCCGGAAACAACGTCAAAGCCCTGAAGGGAAAGTTCGCCGGTTCCTACCGCTACCGCCTCGGCGACCTTCGAGTTGTTTACACAATCAACGATCAAGCCGTGACGGTCTTCGTAATCACGATCGCAAAGCGCGGCGACGTGTACGAGTAAGACCGCTCGCCGATGATCTTCGTCGGCCTCGCGCGCAGCTCCACCGTCTTGATTCCCCGCAGGATCAATTCGGCGTAGGGCTGGCGGATGGAGAGGGCGAGCATGTCACGTCTATCGACCGAACCGACCGGCGGAGTGATTCTGCCGTGCCGGTACGGGCGGACAAACGGTGGTAGTGACCCTCATTCCGAACTGCCGCTATGCAAGCCGGAAGCCGAAGGGAATCGCCGGACCGTGGACGGAGATGCACGCCGATTCCGACGCCACTTCGTTTCCGGCCCTATGCGCCGATCAGGTTTTCCCTCGTGGCATCAAAACTGCGTTCGTCAATATACTTCCTTGCAAGCGGTCAGGTTGACCGCCTCCGAGTGCCGTCGACAGCGACGTCGCAATCGTTGGTCCAAAAGCGGGCGAAGCGCAACCGGCAGCGGCGAAGCGAGGGGACCAATTTGCAACCCCGCGCGGCACCATTTTGCGAACAAAGACCTTTTCACGAACGAGGAGTTCAGTTATGCAAAGTCAACAAAGTCAAACACCTCACAACCTTCTGAAGCTGAGCGACACCGACATGACGCTGGCTAGCGCTGCCGAGGACATCCGCGGCCGCAAGGTCGTTGATTCCAACGGTGAAGACGTCGGCAACGTGGATGACCTCATGATCGACGACACCGAGAAGAAGGTGCGCTTCATCCGCGTCGCCTCCGGAGGGTTCCTTGGCATGGGCGCAACCAAGTTCCTCATCCCCGTCGATGCGGTCAAGCAGATCGCAGACGACAAGGTCGTCGTCAGCCACGATCGGCAAACGATCGCCAGCGCGCCCGTCTACGACCCGGATGTGGTGGACGAGCGGTACTACGACAATCTGTACGGACACTACGGCTACGGCCCTTACTGGGGGGCGGGTTATATGTACCCCGGCTATCCGTATCTCGGTTGACCGCTGACGACCAGCCGCCCCGAGTGCCGTGACTGTCTCGCGGCTTAGGCTTAAGTTACGCTCGCCAGTGAGGTTCATCATCGCCGGGATCGGCTGCATCGCCCGGGGCGATGCTCAAAGCAGGTAGACGAGGAGGACATGAGGGGAATGACGACGCGTCGCAAATTGGCCGAACTCCCAACTGTGAGCTATCCAATGAACAAAGGCAACCTGCTCTGGGCGATGATACTGACCTTCCTGCAGATAAGCTGCGGAAGAAGTGATTCTCCAAATCCTTCGGCCGCCGCCGCACCGCGCAGTGCAACATCCCCGCCGGCGACAGTGGCACCCGCGACCACCTCAACCGCCGCCAAAGCTCAGGCGCTCGAGGAAAAGCTGATGGGAACGTGGGTCGCAAAAGATGTAGACGCCAAGATTGGGCAGGTGAAGATCAAGCTGACTTTCCGCAAGGAAGGTCCCATGAAGCTCGCCGCCTGGTCCGACATTCCGTTCGTCGGCCAAGTGCGCGACAAAACCGCGCCGTACGAAGTTCACGGTGACGTGATTTCGTCCGACGCAATCCGCGGCGGGACGTCGGTCACGTACTGGTTCGAAGGCGAACAGTTGCTCATTCGATATAAGGAAGGGAAGACCGTTCGCTTCGACCGCGAGTGACCACACCGTCGGATCGTGGTTCACCGAACGCGATCCCGACGCGAATCACCGGGTGATTCACGTTGGCAGGCTGTGGGATCCTCGGCGGGTGCAAGACGTGTTGGAGAGCGTTCAATAAAGGGAGTGGCGTGTGCTTCTGAATTCTGGTGATCTTTCTGTTGATCGCTGCCGCTTCGAGCGCGGCGGTCTACCCGCACAGCCGAAACTGGGGCTACTACCCCAGCGGCGGACTGTTCATCTTCCTGCTGATCCTGCTGCTCGTGTGGTGGTTCGCCGCGCTGCCGATGTGGGGGCGAAATCCGTACTGGCGTTGACTGCGTATGAAAAGGCCGAGGTTGTAGAAAGAGGGAAAACTTTCTTCGGGCGCGGAAAAACGCAGCGCGTGGACGAGATGGCCAAGCCAGAAAGGCCATCGTGACACGCACGCATGATTCGCCCGGTGAGACGCCGAGCTCCAAAGGCGAGCCTGCGAAATGGATTCGACTGGGCGCTCGTCTTGGATATTTCGCCAAAGGCGCGGTGTACGTGCTGATCGCCTTCTTGGCCGCGCGCGCGGCCTGGATCGGGGGATCGGCTTCAGGGCCGCGCGAACTGTTGTGGACGGTCGCCGAGCAACCGGTAGGCATGGTTCTGCTCGCCGGCGTTGCCATCGGACTGACGGCGTATTCCCTGTGGCGTTTCACGCAGTGCATCGCCGACACCGAAGGGCGCGGGCGAAGTTTTCGCGGACTCTGCGCCCGCGCGGGATACCTTGGTAGCGGACTAGTTTATGGGGGATTGGTGCTGGCGGCGGCGCGAATTCTCACGGGCGTGGCGCGGCGTCGGCAAAGCCCGGACGACGCCTACGTCCGCGGGTGGACCAGTACGCTGATGCAGCAGCCGTGGGGGCAGTGGCTGGTCGCCGCCGTCGGGATCGGCGTCATCGTGTTCGGATTGGCGCAGCTCCGCAAGACCTGGACGGGGGTCTTCCGGGACGAGGGGGATCTTTCCAGGATGAGCGCGCGCCGTCACCGGCGGGCGGTCTGGTTCGGCCGGTTCGGGGCCGCGGGGCGCGGCGTGGTGTTCGTGATCATCGGCGTGTGGCTGATCGTCGCCGCCAAAAACGCCGACCCAGCCGACGCGCGCGGCCCGGGCGGCGCGCTCGACACACTTGCCCTCCAGCCCTACGGCCCGTGGCTGATGGGCGGCGCCGCGGTGGGTCTGTTCGGGTACGGGCTGTATCAGTTCACCTTGGCGGGGTACGACCCAACGTGAAGCGGTCGTGCGAAAGGCGTCGTAATATATTTTCGATGCACGCTGCGCCGGCGCGCTTCTTGCGGGCGGTTGCGCCGCGACAAGGCGTTACGGGGGAGAAAACAGAGTGGTAACGATTAGCGTCCACCATTCGTGGGGAAGCTCAATCCTAGTTCTTATTCGTGTTCATTCGTGTTAATTCGTGGACCCAATTCTTATCTGTGTGAATCGGTGTTCATCTGTGGTTGATTGTCTTCTCCGCTCACGCTGCGACGACGCGCGATTGCCATCGTGGCGGTAGGGCAGGTTCGACAACCTCGCCGCAGACCACGGGGGCGTGATGCCGACGCGCGGTTTAGAGTTGCGTTTAAGCACGCCTTTGCCACCGGCGCGCAAGCATGGTAAATTACGCGACTCGGTTACCAAGAAGGCCTCTTGGCGGAATTGGCAGACGCGCTGGACTCAAAATCCTGTGCCCGCAAGGGCGTATCGGTTCAACTCCGATAGAGGCCATTGCCGGATTATTCCGGCGGTTTCTTTCCACTGCAGCCATGACTCTTGCCGATCTGGAATAACTGTGAGCTTGGCTGAATCTCCCTCCAATTCGACCTCCGTAATCGATCAGGTCGCCGCCGGCGCGGCGTTGCGCGAGCGGATGTGGCCCGTCCAGGGGTTGTTGCGGCATCTGACCGTGACGGGCGCGATTCTGGTCTTGACGATCATTGCCAATATCAACACGCTTTCGCAGCGGTATGTGATTATGGATCGCTCGGGGTTCACGCTGGATAGTCGATACATCATCGAACTTGATCCGCGATCGCGCACGCTGCAAATGAGCGACCGCAGCGACCTGCAGCAGAAGATTTTCGTCGAAGCCGCCACCGCCGCGCAGGCTCACGCGCTGTATCAGAAGCCGTATGATTTCTCGGCACTGGCGGCGCGCGCCAAAGAGCTGGCCGACGCGAAAAATTACAGCGATTTCGGGTTTTCAAACTACTTCACCAAAGACTATTGGTGGCCGAAAGGCATCAGCGGCCTGTATCGGCCGCTGACTTCGATTACCTATTGGTGGAACTTCGCCCCGATCCGCAATATTCCGCCGGCGGAGTGGGAAAAATTACGCGACGAGAAACCCGAAGAGTATTACCGCGTTGCGGCGCAGGCGCTGGTGCGGTTTCATTGGACGAACACAATCCTGCACGCCGTCACTGCCGTGCTGGTGTATTTTCTGATGCTGGCGATCTGTCGGCGATTCTGGGTTGCTGTTTTCGCTGCGGCGATGTTCAGCACGCATCCGATCACGGTGGAATCGGTCGCCAACATCATCGGGCGGGCCGACATTCTCGCCGCCATCTCGGTGTTCTCGACGCTGCTGCTCTACATCCGCAGCACGAAGGTGAGCGGTGCCTGGCGGCTACCGTGGCTCATCGCGGCGATGCTGGTAACGGCGGTTGGTTCGCTGTGCAAGGAGAGCGCGATCGCCGTCGGGCCATGCCTGGCTGCTTACGAAGTCATCTTCCGCTACCGACCGCGCATCGCCGGGTTGTTCAATGGCCAGAGCAGTTGGTTTACCGACCTTACGCGGTGGATCGGCGACTTCATCGGCGCGGTCCTTCGCTTCGCATTCACCGGCTGGATTTGGCTCGTGCCGGCGGTGGTGATCTGGAAGCTGTCGCGCGATTGGGTGTTCGCCAACAGCACGCCGCCGGAAGAACCGTTTCTGGATAATCCGATCAGGGGCAATCCGTATATCGGGTTGAATGAAAATCCGGTAATCAGCTTTATTGAAGGTCGGGTGACCGCGCTCAAAGTCGTTATCCTGCTGCTGGGAAAATTGATTTGGCCGGTGAACCTGTCGAGCGACTACTCGTTTAACGAGATCAAGATTTTTAACAGCTCGTTCACTTCGCTCGGTGACGTTGCCGCGCTGCTCTGCGCGGCGGCAGTGCTGGGCTTCTTAGTATGGGCCTGCATTCTCTGGGCCCGCGGGGGCAAGGCCGCTTCGTACATGATCTTTTTCTACTTCCTGGCGCTGCTGCCGACGGCTAACCTGGTCAAAGTCATCGGCAGCATCATGGCCGAACGATTCATGTACCTCCCGCTGTTCGGCTTTGTGGGCGGGGTTTCGCTATTGGTGTTCTGGGTCGCCAGTAAGATTTCACTTCGTCTGACCGCCGCGGCGGGGCGCTCGCTTGCGGCTTCGGCGCCCGCGGGGCCGTCGTGGCTGAATTTTGCGCCGCACGCGATTCTCATGCTCGTCGTCGCGCTTTACACCGCGCGTACACTCCACCGCAACCTCGCCTGGCGAAGCGATGAAATGCTCTGGGAATCGGCCCTGAAAGTCTCTGATAACGCGTTCCGGTCGTATCAGTCGTACGCGTTCGCGCTGTACGAAAACGCCCAGATCGACAAACTCCGCGGGCGCATCGACGAAGCCGAATACAAGCGCCGCGTGCAGCGGATGATCGATGTTGACGAAAAGGGCCTCAAGATCGTCGATGTCCTGCCGCACGAGATGAACAGCGCGCGGCTTTATCTGCACCTGGGCATGTATTACGCCGAAATGGGCCGGCTGCACATGACGCCCAACTCGCCCGATCCGATGACGCCCGAAGCGAAGCAGTGGTTTGAAAAGTCGGTGGCCATTCTCAGGCGCGCCGAGCCGATTGATAAAGCCTTCAGCAAACTCAACCGGCGCAAGGAAATCATTCGGCTCAAACCGATGAATGAGATTCCCGAGGCGGGCCTGGCGCCGGTTTACCTGATTCTGGGCGAATCGCTGACTCGACTGAGCCGGTTCGATGAGGCCATCGACACCTACCGCTATGTGCAGTTACTCGACCCAATGTCGGCGGTGACTTATATCCAGATCGGCGCGATTCGGTTGAGTCAGAGCAAGATCGACGAAGCCGTGACGAGCCTGTTGCAGGCCGTTATTCTCGACCCGACGCGACCGGAGCCGTGGCCGCTGCTGAAGAACATTTACCAGGTGCTGGGCGCGCCCGAAGCAATTATAACCGGAGGCGCGCAGAACCAGGTGAATGCGTCGTCGCCCCTCGTGCAGCAGCACGTGCGTAACGCCATGCGCGATCTGGTTCGCATCATGGTGAAGGCGCGGCAGTTTGATTTTGCCCGCAACATTCGGCGGCAGGCGATCGACGTTCATCGCGCCACGCCGGGCATCTTTGATGTGTTGTTTGACGAAGCCGGCGTTCCGGTCGACCCCAAGCCGCCACAAGAGAAGAAGTGGCGATGATCGGATCACTCGCTACAGTTCACCCATGGAAATTGATCTTCTGGTAATCAACGCCGGCAACAGCCGCCTGGCGATGGGAACGTTCTCCGCCGGCGAGTTGACCAACGTTGCGCGGGTTTCGATCGAGCATCGATCGGATTGGGCCGCCGCCATTGGCGCAGCGTGGCACCCGATCGCGGACAAAGCCGGTGCCGCCGTCGCCGGCGCCAGCGTGAACCCTGCCGCCATTGAAATGGTCGAACACGCCGTCAAGGCCGCCACCAATCAGCCCGTTCAATGGGTCGGTCGACAACTTGATCTTCCGCTCAAAAATCTCACCGAAAAGCCCGAACAAACCGGTGCCGACCGTCTGCTGAACGTCGCGGCGGCGTTCGAGCAGATGCAGAAGGCGTGCGTCGTCGTCGACGCCGGCACCGCCATCACGATCAACCTGTGCGACGACAAGGGCAACTTCCTCGGTGGCGCCATCGCCCCGGGCGCGGGCACGATGCTCAAAAGCCTGGCCGAGCACACCGCAAAGCTGCCGTTGGTTTCGCTGGCGGTGCCGGAACACGCCGTCGGCAAAACCACCGAAGACGCGATTCGCAACGGCGTGTATCACGGCATTCGCGGGATGGTGAAAGAGATTGTCGAAAACTACGCGACCGAATTGGGCAACTGGCCGGAAATCATCGCCACCGGCGGCGATGCTCAATTGCTGTTCGACGGGTGGGACCTGATCCACGCCATTTCGCCGGACTTAACGCTCTACGGCATCGCGCTGGCGTACGCGGAGCATCATATTCGGCACGGCTCGTAAAGTTGCCGGTCACATGCTGCAATGAGTTGGGGTGCCATGACTTGGCTCTCAGGCCAAGTCGTGCGGAGTCGGAGCGTGTCGAACGCCACCAACACGCTCCGCGCACGACTTGACCTGAGAGTCAAGTAGTGGTGCCCGGACGACGAGCGAGCGCACAATCCAGTAGGAATCGTATCAGTGCAGATCAAGACCAACACTTGTTGCATCCTTACTCCGCCGGGCGTCGCGGCGCTGGGGGTGGTGCGGGTGTGCGGATCGGGTGTCGCGACGTTCTTTGCCAAACGATTCTCGAAAACGCTCGCGCCTTCGCGGTGCGTTCACGGCGAACTGCGCGAAGCCTCGGGCGCGGTGATTGATGATCCGGTCGTCGCCCTTTCGTTTGACGGTTCGTTTGCCGACATTTCGGTGCACGGCGGTCCGTGGGTGGTGCAGGCGACGCTGGACCTTTTGCGTGGTGACGGGTTCCAGCTTGTCGCCGATTCGAAGGATATTTTCCGCGAAGCCGCAAGCGGCGTGGAATGCGCGGTGCTGCAATCGTTGCCACTTGTTACGACCGAACTTGGCTTGCGTTGTCTACTCGCGCAGGCGGAGGCGTGGCGGCGTTTCGGAGAGAAGTTTGAGATCGATGCGACCGCAGACTTAGTGGGCGGAAAAACCATCGACGGCTCGCCGGCACTGTTGAAAGAGCTGGCCGAGGTCGCCCGCGATCGCTCGCTGTATTGGTTGCTTCACGCACCGACCGTCGTCATTGTCGGCCCGGCCAACGCGGGCAAGTCCACGTTGGCGAATCGATTGCTCGGCCAGGAGCGATCCATCGTCGCCGACCTGCCGGGCACCACGCGCGATTGGGTCGGCGAGACCGCCGACCTGGATGGCCTGCCCGTCATGCTCATCGACACCCCGGGTATTCGCGACAGCGACGACGCCATCGAAGCAAGCGCTATCGCGGCGGCGGTGGGCCAGGTTCAGTCTGCCGATTTGGTGATTCTCGTGCTCGACGGATCGCGCCCGCTGGAACCCGAGCAGCGACCGTTGATCGAGCGATTTCCAGATGCAATGCGCGTCATCAACAAGTGTGATTGCGCGGCGGCGTTCGACTTTGCGAGCGCCGGTGGGCTGCAAGTGTCGGCCACATTGGACTGGGGGATCGACGCGCTCATCGATGCGATCCACACCCATTTCGGCGTCGCGAAAGTCGATCTCGATCGACCACGTTTCCTTTGAAACGCGCTGTCACAAAGATCGGGTGCCACCACTTGGCTCTCAGGCCAAGTCGTGCGGAGCCGTTCGGTGTAGAGTCAGTCGTCGTCGGCACTACTTGACCTGAGAGTCAAGTCGTGGCACCCGGGCGCGACGTTCTCGTTGGCCCCCTGACGATGTAGCACGAGGGAAATTGGCGATCAGAACAACCGCAAAATGTCGTTGTACGTGACGAACAGGAACAGGCTGAGCAGCAGCGCCAGGCCGACGAACTGTGTCGCGGCCATGATGCGCGGCGACACCGGGCGGCCGCGGAGTTTTTCGATCAGCAGGAACACGAAAAGGCCGCCGTCGACGATGGGAATTGGAAGGAAGTTTACCACTGCTAAGTTGGCGCTGATGACGGCGAGATACCAGATCAACCAATCGGTCCCGCGACTGGCGATGAGTGTGCCCGAGTGCAGGATTCCAACCGGCCCGCTGAGGTTTTTGGCGCTGATTGATTGCTGGATGAGCATCCGCTTGAGGGTGACGTAAAACTGCACGATGAGGTCGCGCGTTTCACCGGCGCCCCAGGCCAGGGCAGTGACGGGGTTGTTGGTCTGACGGGATTCGCTTCGTTCTTTGAGAGCCAGGCCGTGCGCATAGCGCATTCTCGTTAGAATATCGGTTTCACTGGACGACGGCGTGAGGGTGAGGGTTTCGCCACCCGATGCCGAAGCGACTGCGAGCCGAATCGGAACCGATTCGTCGGCGGACTTGAGCGCGTTATGCACTTCGAACCAGCTCGAAACCGGCGCATCGTTGACCGCCGTTATGCGCATGCCGGATTTCAGGCCGGCGCGCATGGCGCCGCTGTCCTCCATCACGCCGGCGATCACCGCCTGCTGCGTTTCGCTGTCGAGGCCTATGCCCAGGCCCTTACGATCGATGCCGATCATCGATTCGATCTTTACGTTGAGCGGCACCGCGTCGAATGACATCCGCTGGCCGGCGCGTTCAATATCGATGCTGATTGCCACGCCGGCATTAGATGCTGTTTCGACGGTTTTGAGGAACTGTTGATGCGTCGGATTCTCGACCGCATCATGCGTGGCCGTGTCTGCCGATACGCGAACAACGACATCGCCAGGCCGCAGCTTCCCGCGAGCGGCACTTTGTTCCTGCAGATACGCGATTGCCACGCGCGGTTGAATGCCGGCGAAATTGGGGCGAGAGCTTCCGAAGCTCGGTTCAAAGTTCGGCTGTAAGCTAACCTGCCGCGTCGCGCCTTCGGCGGAGCGAAGTGTGAGCTCGAGCGGCTTCCCGCCAGATTCCTGCAACGCGCGGTCGAACTGCGCCAGCGCCGCATCCTGCGAAGCCTCAAGAGGCCCCTCGACCAACGGCGTTCCGTTGACGGCGATGATTTTCTCACCCTTTCCGAGCAATCGCGACGTCGCGGGGATGAGGTCATCGCCTGGCAGTTTATCGACGCCATCCGCCGCTTCGAGCAGCGGGGCCGGACCGACGCCAATCTGCAAAAACCCGCCGTCGGTTGCTTCGGCCAAGGGAACGATGTTGACGGTCGTCTGCTTGCCGTCGGGCTTCTGCACATCGAGCACCGCGGACTCGGTTGGGTGAGCCAACGCGGTGGCGAGCCGGATCTTGTTAAAATCGTGCATCGTCGCGCCGTTGAAGCGCAGGATGCGATCGCCCGTCGCCAGCCCGGCGCGGTCGGCGGGTGAGCCGGCCTGTGCGTATCCCACCACCGGAGCGGGCGTGCGAAAGCCGTGCAGAAAAAGCGCCACGAAAAGAATGGCGGCGAGGATCACATTCATGATCACGCCGGCCGACACGATCACCATGCGCTTGCTGATCGGTTTATTGTTGTACGACTTGGCATCCAACGAGGTGGCGTTGGGGTTCATGTCGTCCTGCCCGAGCATCTTCACGTAGCCGCCGAGGGGGATCCAATTCAGGCGGTATTCGGTTTCGCCGATCCCTAGTCGCTGGCGCACGTCGTCATCACTACCCACCTCGCCTCTGCTGCGCGCATCGTCGATCGCCTTCTGCATTCGCGGCGCGCTGGTGCCTACCGACGTTCCCAACCCCTTCCGCCAGCAAAGCAGCGCCTGACCGAACCCGACGGCGAACTGTTCCACTTTTACGCCCGCCCACTTTGCAGCCAGGAAGTGGCCCAGCTCGTGCCAGAAGATCACGAAGCCGAAGCCGAAAATCAGAAGAAGCAGATTGAAGAGTGATGAAAGATCCATTCTCGTCCTGTCAAATTTCTTGTTTAGCCGCAGATGAACGCTGATTAACGCAGATGCAGAGAGAGGCATCAAGGTTGCAACCGCGGAAATTGCGGATTCCGTAAAGTCAGAATAGGCTCTTTTAATAAGGTGCCAACTGTCGAATTCAGCAAGCTAAATTTCTTAATCTTATCTGCGTTTATCCGCGTTCATCTGCGGCTAAAGTTACCCATCACTTCGCAAGCCTTGGTGCGCGCCCATTGGTCGGCTTCTATAAGATCGTCCAAAGACGGCTGGGCCTGCACCGTATGTTTTAACATTGTAGCCTCTACCACCGACGCGATGCGACCGAAAGCGATCTTACCGGTCGTGAACGCCTCCACCGCGGCTTCGTTGGCGGCGTTCAGGACGGCGCCCATTGTGCCGCGCTGCCGCGCCGCTTCATAAGCCAGACGCAACGCGGGAAAACGTTGCGCGTCGGGCGGGGAAAACGTGAGGTTGAACGGCTGGGTGATGTCGATTTTTTTCGCCAAACCGTCACAGCGATCTGGATAACACAACGCATATTGGATCGGCGTGCGCATGTCGGGCGGGGAAAGCTGCGCGATCACGCTGCCGTCGACAAATTCCACCATCGAATGCACGATCGATTCGGGGTGAATTACCACCTCAATTTTTTCCGGCGGCAGGTCGAACAGCCATACCGCTTCAATGATCTCCAACGCTTTGTTGAACATGGTGGCCGAGTCGATGCTGATTTTGTTGCCCATTCGCCAAGTGGGGTGGTTGAGCGCGTCCTGCGGCGTGGCATCGGCCATGCGCTGCGCCGTCCACTCGCGAAACGGCCCACCGCTGGCGGTGAGAATCACCCGGCGGACTTCGCTCAATCGCCCGGCTTTCATCGCTTGAAAGACGGCGGAATGCTCGGAATCGACCGGCAAAATGCTTATGCCTCGTTTGCGGGCTTCGGGCATGAGCAAACAACCGGCGACCACCAGCGATTCTTTGTTGGCCAGCGCGATTTGCTTGCCGGCTTTAATCGCTGCAAAGATGGCCGGCAAACCCGCCGAGCCGACGATGGCGGCCAGGACGATGTCAATGTCGTCCCGACAAACCATTTCCGCCAGTCCGTCGTGGCCCTTGTAAACCTTGGCGGCCACTTTGACGGCAACTTGGGCGGCGCAAGTGTCGTCAACCACCGCGACGGAAGCCGGTTTGAACATCGAACACTGCTCGATGAGCTTGGAAGCATTTTTATTCGCGCTCAGCGCCACGGCCCGCAGGCGATCAGGATGCCGGGCGATGACGTCGAGCGCACTGCAACCGATCGAGCCGGTCGAACCGAGAATGGCTACGCGTTTTTGCAAGGGCGATGGTTATCGAAGAAGCAGTCCAATTCGGCAAGCGCGGGCGTCAACGAGCAGGTTGAATCCAGGCAAGCCGGATCACCCCGCGCTGCGTCCGGCTTGAAGCAGCGAGAGTGGCTGTCGCAGCGCCACGCTGATTGCCGGCCAAAGACCGGCCAGCAGGGCAATCAGTGCAACGATGCCGGTGCCGGCAAAGAGCATGTCCCACGGAACGGAAAATGGCGGGTCGTATCCGGTGAGCACCAGTAACAATCGTTTGGCGTTGATGGCGAGTAACCCGCCGCACAGAAGCCCCAGAGCACAGCCGACGATCCCGAGCAACATCGCCTCGGCCAGCACCAGCCGCAACAAATGCCCGCGGGTGACGCCGATGCTGCGCAGGATGCCGAACTGCCATTGCCGGCTGCGCACGCTCGCCATGATCGTGTTCGCAACGCCCAGCGAAGCCACCGCCATCGCGCTGAACGCGACCATGCTGACGAAGAAAATAAGCTTGCGAAACTGGTATTGGATGATGGACTTCACCAGACGCACGTCGCCGGCCTGGATTCCCCAGGCGCCGACGTGCTTCTGAATATTCTCGGCCAGCAATTCCTTCTGAATTCCCGGCTGAACGTTGAGCGCAAAAAGGTAAATGCCCTGCACGCCGAAATCATCGCGGGCGTCTTCCAGTGTTCCAAAAATGCTGGCGGCGGTGCGCTGTTCGAACTGCTTGCCGAGGTCGAACATGCTCACCATCACATCAATGCCCGGCGACCAGACGACGCCGGCGATGGTGTAATCAACGATACCGTACACCGGCGTTTTGAGGCTGAGCTTGTCGCCGGTTTTCAAACCCTTGAGCTGACGAAATTCTTCGGTCACAAGAATGTGCCGCCGGTTTTTCGTCATCAGTTCGACCGCCTGCTGTTTCGTACCGTCACGAAATTCAAGCTCCATCATGTCGAGCGCGAGTTTAGGGGCGACGCCGAAGAACATGGTTGCATCCGGCATCACCGCCGCGCCGCGGATGCTGAAGATGGATTTGCCGAACTCGGGTGAGGCGATGGCGATGGGCAGGATTTCGTCGGCCTTCACGCCGGGCACGGTCTTGATTTTCTCCATGTCGGCGGGAGTGAGGCCGCCGATTTTGTAGCTGGTCATGAACATGTCCGGGAACTTGTCAGGAATGCGCCACCCGCCGACGACGGTGTTTCCATGCACTTGAAGCACGACGAGGATGGCCAGCCCCACCATCAGCGCCGCCGCCGTCCCCGCCGAGCGCCAGATGCCGCCGGAAAGTTGCTGGCGGAGCAGTGGATATCGCACAAAAGCCAGCAGCGCGACGATCGGCCCGATGACGCGCTCCACGAAAACCACAATCGCCGGCGCGAGGAGGAAGAACCCGAGCATCACACAGGGCAGGCCAATGCCGAAGTGCATGTAGAAAATGATCTCGCGGGCGAGGGTGTCGGCCTCTTTGAATCCCAACCCGCGCAGCAGCCCTTGGAGATTCGAAAAAAGGATCGCCGAATCCACGCCTATCAGCAGCAGTCCGGGAATCGACCAGAGCAACGCGCGCCGCGTCGAACCGGCGGCGGCCAGGGGAACCATCGCTTCCAGCGCGGTGGTGCGCGTCGCGCCCCACGCCGGCAGGATGCTCGCCAGCAGCGCCGCCAGCACCGACGCCGCCGTGGCGAAGATAAGCCCTCCGGTGCTCACCACGATGCCCGCCAGCAGCACATCGGTGAACGTCAGCTTGAGAATCAGCATCCACATCAACCCCAGCGGCACACCGACGAGAACGCCCGCCAGCGCCAGCAAGAGGGCTTCGATGATGACCAGTTGCGCAAGCTGACGTTTGTGCGCGCCAATGGCACGCAGCATCGCCAAAGTGCGCTGGCGCTCATTCACGCCCATCGATAGCGCCGAAAAGACAATGAACGCCGCGGCCAGCATCGAGATCGCGCCGCCGAAATAACTGGCTACCTGAAGTCCCTGCAGATTTTTATCAAGTTCGCCGCGCTGTTCGCTGGCGAGTTTTATCTGAATGACCGGATCGACCGCCTTGAGTTTGGGCCGCCACCGCTCGGCAAACTTCGCCGGGTCGGCGCTCGGGTCGAGATCGATCAGGATCGTCGAAAGGCGTCCTTCCGCCCCGGAAGCCCTCCACTTTTGCAGCGTACGGATCGGCATATAAATGCTCGGCTGCAGCGCCGCGAGAATTTTGGGTTTGTGAACAATGCCCACGACCTTCAGAGTGAGTACACCGTCGGGTGAAGGAAGATTGATCGATTCGCCGACCTTGACGGCCGGCCGCTTTTCGTCGCCCCAGCTGTTGGTCGGGTCTTTGATCAGCAGCGACGAAACCTGATCGATCACGCACACGTTGCCGTCGGATGAATTAAACCAGGCGCCATCGCGCAGCTCCATCAACTCAACGCGCTGATCTTCCGGGCGGGTGATGCCGATGATCATGGCGTTACGGTTGGAAACAGGTTTGCCGGCGCTATCGATTAGGCCGCTGGAAAATTCCACCCGGCCGACGGCCGATTTCACGTCGCCATCTTGCTTCACCGCCGCCAGCAACGATTCGGGAACCCCGGTTTGAGCATCGTTCTGACGGATGATGCGGGCATCGACGCTGGCGAAGAACTTCGACATCATCTTGTATGCCGCGGCTTCCATCGAGCTGTAGCCGCTGGTGACAGAAACGACCAGCGATACCGACAGCGCCACCGCCGCCACGGTAAGCAGGGCGCGCGTTTTGCGGACGAGCAGGTTCGACAATGCTAAGCGGGTGACGAACATGGGGCTTTCTAGCGAAGGCTTTCCTGGTAACGCAGCGCCAGTGATTCACTATCGTATTGATCGACATTGAAGCGGCTGACTAGCTTGCCGTCGCGAATGACGGCCACTTCCTGTGCGTATGCCGCCACGCTGGGTTCGTGCGTCACCATGACGATGGTTTTAGCGTGCACGGCGCAAAGGTCTCGGAGCAGTTCGCAGACAATTTTGCTGTTGGCCGAATCAAGGTTTCCGGTCGGTTCGTCGGCCAGGATGACCGCCGGTTCGGTGATGAGAGCCCGGCCGATCGCCACACGCTGTTGTTCACCGCCGGATAGCGCGTCGGGGCGATGGTGCCGGCGGGAGGTGAGGCCGAGGCGATTCAGCAGTTCTTCAACTTTCGCCTGGTCGCCGACAGAAAGTCGGCGTTCCAGCAGCAGCGGCAGGGCGAGGTTTTCTTCGGCGGTGAGGGTGGGGATTAGGTTGAACGATTGAAAGACCAAGCCAATATTGTGACGGCGAAAGTTGGTGAGCGAGCGGTCATCGAGCGCGCCTAAGTCGGTATCGTTGATCACCACCCGTCCGCCATCGGCTTTCGTGAGGCCGGCCATCAAATGCAGCAGCGTGCTCTTGCCGGACCCACTGGCGCCCATGACGGCGACAAACTGCCCACGGTTAACCGCGAGCGTCACGCCATTAAGCGCCGCGATGGTTCGATCGCCTTGCCGGAACGATTTCGAGACGTTTTCACAAACTAATGGAGCCATTCACCCTCATGCAGAGCACAATCATGATATCGCTTCGGCGCGGTAGAATCTCTTGCGAAGTATTGATTTACCGCAGCAGTCGATTGCGCGGGCGTGCGGCACTGATGCCCAAATAGCCTGCGATCGCCCCGCCGAGATGGGCTGCTTCCCCGCCGGCGTTAGCGCCGGCGAAAATGATGGTGCCGGCGGCGATACCCAGCAAAACCATGGCCCACGTACGCAGCTCAATCGGCATCGGCGGGAATGCCATCATGACCGTCGTCCGCGGCGCGACCCGCGCGGCGGCGGCCAGAATTCCGAAGATTCCCGCCGACGCGCCCACCAGCGGCACCCACGCCGAGCCGACCAGCACATGCAGTTTCCACAACGCCAAATACGCCAACCCGCCCGCCACGCCGCAAATCAGGTAGAAAATCAGGAACCGCCGCCGCCCGAGATAGCTCTCGATCATCTGCCCGAAAAAGTAGAGGCCGAGCATGTTGAAGAACAAGTGTTGCAGGTTGGCGTGCAAAAACTGAAAAGTGATGAATCGCCATAACTGCAGGCCGTAAATGGCTGTGCCGGCAGAGAAATGGCCGAGCGCTTCGAGCGGGGGCGCTTGTTGTACAATTGTTCGTACGACGCCGTCGGGACCGGTGATTTGCCGGCCGGTAAAAATCTCACCGAAGTAGCCGGAGCGCACGAGAATAGAGTCGAGCACAAAAATGGCGACATTAGTGCCAATCAGCCAACTGGTGATGGACCACATGCGAAGGCGTTGGAACGCCGCCGGCTCTCGGGCTCGAAAATAGTCTCTGTCGTAAATTCCCATGAGGCGGCAAGAGTGTAGGTTGCCGGCGACGGGCTGTCACGCAGCGAGCCAAACGACTCGGCGAGATAGCATCGCGGCGTGATATTCGCTACATTTTGGGTTTCCATACCCGATTGGTGAAAGGATTTGCAACCATGCCCGGCATGACCATGACCGAAAAGATTCTTGCGAAACACGCCGGCAAAGCGCACGTCGTCCCCGGCGACAATGTTTGGGTCGATGTCGATATTCTGATGACGCACGACGTCTGTGGCCCCGGAACCATCGGTATTTTTCACGAGAAGTTCGGCCGCAACGCCAAAGTGTGGGACCGCGATCGCGTGGTGGTCATCCCCGACCACTACATCTTCACCGCCGACGAAAAGTGCCACCGCAACGTGCAGATTCTCCGCGATTTCGTGAAGGAACAGGGGCTGAAATATTATTACGATCCCGACTTCGTTACGATGAATCCGGGCATGCCCAACCCTTACAAGGACCCGAATAAGACGAGTTACAAAGGTGTGTGTCATAAAGCGCTGCCCGAAGAAGGGCACGTGCGTCCGGGAGAAATTCTGCTCGGCACCGACAGCCACACCTGCACCGCCGGCGCGTTCGGGCAGTTTGCTTCAGGAGTGGGGAATACTGATGCGGCGTTCACGCTTGGGACAGGCAAGACGTGGCTCAAAGTGCCGCCGACGATGAAATTCACGTTCCGCGGGGAAATCCCGCCGTATCTGACGGCCAAAGATCTCATCCTTGCCGTCATTGGCGAGATCGGCGTCGATGGCGCGACGTACCGCACCATGTATTTCGCCGGCGACGGCATCTCAAGCCTCACGCTCGAAGACCGCATGACGCTGACCAACATGGCGATCGAAGCCGGCGGCAAGAACGGCGTGTGCGATGTCGATGAAAAAACGCTCGCTTACGTGCGCGCTCGATCCAATGTGCCTACATGGGACGTGGTGAAGGACGATCCGGCGGCAAAATATTTTGTCGAATACGAGTGGGACCTTGCGACGATGGACCCGCTCGTCGCCAAACCCCACAGCCCCGACAACCGCGACACCGCCCGCAATTGCCGCGACGTAAAGCTCGACCGCGCGTACATCGGTTCCTGCACCGGCGGCAAGATCACCGATATGATCTTCGCGGCAAACATCCTCAAGGGAAACCAGGTTAAGATTCCCACCTACGTCGTGCCCGGTTCAACAGAAGTTCACAGCGACATGAAACGCCTGAACCTAAGAGGCGCGGAACGGCAAGGAAACGAAAAGAGCATCGAAGACGTGCTGGCCGACGCGGGTTGCCTCCTCGGCCCCAGCGGATGCGCGGCGTGTCTGGGTGGACCGTCGGATACGTTTGGTCGCTTGAATACACCGATGCTTTGCATCAGCACGACGAACCGCAACTTTCCCGGACGGATGGGGGATAAGAAAGCGGGCGTCTATCTCGCATCTCCGTTGACGGTTGCAGCGTCTGCACTCACAGGATTCGTGACCGATCCGCGCGAGTTTGTGTCGAAGAAGATTGAGACGGGGACGGCTGGGGTGACTTAAATTGCAATCTTTGTAATCCGAGCTAAGCCGCAAGCGGCCGCTTGCGGCTTGGCTCGGTTCGATTCAAGGTGAATCATGGGTAATCCGCTCGTCATCGCGCACCACATCATGTGGACTGCATACGGGTGGTGGTTACCAAATGATCCTCGAGGGAGCACTTCCACCGCCGTCTATACGCCACGCCTCGCACAACTCGCGCCTCACCATTACGGGCGTAAACAAATCCAACCGGCATCTCGTGACATCCGCGCGTTTTATGCAACGGCATCCGAGCGGCTTCAATACTCGCCGGCGCAGATTTCATCGGACGACGGACCTGACATTGCGTGTTCTTTCAATGAAGTTATTGCGCAAGAAAAATATACGTGTTACGCCTGTGTCATCGTGCCCGACCACGTCCACCTCCTGATCCGAAAACACAAACACAGCGCAGAGGCGATGATCGAAAACTTCCAATCCGCAAGCCGCTAGCGGGCTAGCTCTTTTGGATTAAGAGAACCAAACCATCCAACTTGGACCAAGGGAGGTTGGAGAGTGTTTCTTGATCACCCGACAGATGTAAAATGAACGATCAAGTACATTGCTTGCAACCCTGATCCGTTGCATCTTCCTCGACAACAGTATGCTTTCGTCAAACCAAATGACAATTGGCCATTGTTCGATGGACACCATCCCAATTCACCTTACGCAAGAGCCCTGCGTTTGGCCGGCAGATATCCGTAAATGCTCTGGATGCAGGAATGGATGTTCGACACAATGCGTTAATGCGGAACCCCATCGACGCGCTGCAAAATCGCTTCACACAGATCCTCGCCCGCTCCGACCAATTCGGCGACGGTGGCAAGATCGTCCTCGAAACGGCCTATCACACCCTCGCCGCGGGGCAGGCGATTGGGCGTTGGCCTGATGTGGGGCTGGAAGACCTCTGGACGCACGCCATCAAAGAAGGCGGAGTTCTTTTCAACAAACCCGACGCGCGTTGGGCCAAGACCGGTCCGCAGGAAACCAAGGACATGATCGGCCAGACCACCATCGGCCCGTGGCAGATCACCGTCGGCAATGTGAAGAACAAATTCGGGCAACCTTACGGCGTATCGCCCGATTGGCCGGACGCCGACGTGTTCACCTACTGCAAAGCGCGGCCGGAAATGCAGGCGGGAATGATCAGTGATTACATTCAGGAAGCCTACGCCCAGTATGGCCGGCGGTCGCCGTATGCCATTCAGAAATATTTCTGGTTGGAAGCGTTTATCAAGAACGAAATCAGCCAGGCGGCCGAGTGGGATAAGAGCGTTTTGCCCAATCCGCCCGACGGCGACTGGAAGAAGCTCACCCCCGCCATGAAGGCCGACACCGGCTTCTACGCCAAGCAGATTGTTTGTGGTACGAAGGAAAACCCCAACGGCCTGCTCTGGTGGTTGTGGGTTACGCACGCGCACGATGAAATTCGCGAAGTATTTATGACGTGGCGACGGCAGTCGGTGAGGGTCTGGGACGAAGCAAAATCGACCGCGACGGCGACAGGCGAGCAAACGATCACGTTTGCGATCACGCGCGATGACCTGCGCGATATTCCCGACCCTGCCGCGCTCACGCAGATCAATGTGATTCTTGCTGAAGTCTCCCAGTAAGCCGGCAGGATGTCGCGTGAGTACTCTACCGGCAAGTAATTGCCGATCGCCCGTAAACTGTTACGCTCTGTCGTGGCTGGCGTCACAAATTGCGGCTTTGAGACGTGTCAATGTCGATCGCTAACATCGTCTGTTCCAACTGCGGAAAGGAATACATCTGGCAGCAGCAGCTTGCCGGGCACACCGTCCGCTGCACTTGCGGCCAGGTGATGCCTGTGCCGTCGATGGCCCCGCAGACCGATAGCGTTTATGCCCTGGCGCCCAGCGAAGACGCCAAGCCGTTGCAGCGAACGGCACGCTCGAATCTGGACGATTCGCAATTTCAACTCCCTTGCCCGGCGTGCGGCCAGCCGATCGAGTTTGGCGGGGTGGTCTGTACCGCCTGCGGCTACAACGTCAAAACCGGCGAACACATGCCGCGTAAGCCAAGCGTGCCGATTCAACTCGGCACCGCCGAGCAGGTGATCGCGCCTGCGCCGATATTGAATGTGCCGCCTTATGCCGTACCCAGTGCGCCGACGAGGAATGCCAGGGAAGAAACGCGTCGCGACGTAATCATGCGTTATGTGGGCATCGTTGCTGTGCTGCTCCTGTTGATCGCGATTGTATTTGCCACGAAGCGGTTCACGGCTTCCAAGCCGGTGGGTACGGAAAACCTGACCCCCGACGACGCCGCCATCTTTGAAAAGCTGCAGGGCGGTGCCGCCCTGGAAGCCCGGGAGTGGCTCGAAAAAGATCCCCAGCGCATGCTCGGCGCTTACAACGCGCGGCAGGGCACTGCTAAGGTCGAAGAGATGTATCGCAACGGCGCAGCAAAAGTCACCTGCCTCGGCGGGCGATTTGTCATGGCCGTCGTCGTCGAACTTCCTGCCAAACGCGAAGATCGCAAGAAGTTTTTTGATTGGCAGAAAGAACACCACGAATCGATCGGCGAAACAGTCACGACCGACTCTGGGCAGAAGTATCTTTACATCACGCTGCCGCGGTAATGTCTTGGCTTGCTTTCGAAGCACCAACTCCCACAATCCGTAGAGATTTCCCCTTCCCGGAGTGCCACGAAGGGAGCAGCGCGATATAACCTAGTCAGGAGCAAGGATGCGCATTTTCATCACCGGTGCCGCTGGGTTTGTCGGCAGTCGACTGGCCAAGCGCCTGCTCGACCGCGGCGATTCGGTCATCGGGTTTGATAATTTCAACGACTACTATGCTCGCAGCCACAAAGACCGGCATCTCGTTGATATCAAAGATCATCCAAAGTTCACAATCGTTAAAGGCGACCTTCGCGATGCCGGACTCCTGCGCACTTTGTTCGCTCGCCACAAACCCGATACCGTCGCCCACCTTGCCGCAATGGCTGCGGTGCGATACTCCATCGAGCATCCGCTGATTTACGGCGAGCACAACGTTCAGGGCAGCCTGAACCTGATCGACGCCGCCAGGTTGCACGGCAACCCGCTGTGCGTTCTGGCCAGCACCGGCAGCCTGTACGGCGCGAACACCCCCGTCCCGTTCAAAGAAGATGCCGCCGCCGACCGTCCACTGGCGCCGTACCCGGCGAGCAAGCGGGCCATGGAACTGTTTGCCTACAGCCATCACCACCTGTTCAAACTGCCAACGACGATCGTGCGGTTTTTTAACGTCTACGGCCCGCACGGCAGGCCGGACATGATGCCTTGGCAGTGGACGGTGAGCATCGCCAAAGGTGAACCCATCACACTTTACAACGCCGGCAAAATGAAGCGCGATTGGACTTACATCGATGACATCGTCGACGGCTTTGTCGCCGCGCTGGATAAGCCGCTGGGATTCGAAATCATGAACCTCGGCTGCGGCAACCCGGTGGAAAACGTGCGGTTCGTTGAGATCATCGAAGAGCTGG
>Ga0163148_10002188_pt1 | contig 23897 bp, 15 predicted proteins | sample OliLakLV19MP7P2_FD_148606 | JGI IMG/M metagenome (GOLD analysis project Ga0163148, IMG submission 148606) | Freshwater microbial mat bacterial communities from Lake Vanda, McMurdo Dry Valleys, Antarctica- Oligotrophic Lake LV.19.MP7.P2 | ecosystem: Environmental > Aquatic > Freshwater > Lake >... | reverse complement strand
TACTCCGTTTTCACAGTGGAACATTTTTAACTCGTTACGCCAAGCAGTCATCAAAGATCTCCTCAGAAAGGGAAGCAAAGCTTTATTAAAGAAAACAATTCTCTTTGTATTGTATCCACTTACAAAAGTATTTACTAGTACGGAAAATGTCTTTTCTACAGGAAGGGGTGTTGAATTTACATCTGTTCAAATGGAGCATTTAAGAACAACGTCCAAACATTTATTCGGAGATGTCGACTTCGCCGTAGATTGAGTTGATGAGAACTTCTCTCAGGTTCTCTGCAGTAGAATTCTTTGTGTTCATCCGGATCCAAATCACTGCTCGGGTACTCGGTGAGTCGGTGTAGAGTGTAGACTGTTTGGTACTACACATTCGACAAGCGCTACACCGTAACTGTTGTTATCAGTTGCCATACCTACTAGTAGTAGTAGAACAACACGTAGAACTCTGATCAACTCATTCTATTTTTCTGTAATCTCAAGCAAAAAAGTACTAGACTACTAGACTAGCTAGTACGTAAACGAACTGACGGATGTTCCAACTTTAAAATGAGCACGTGACCTATTCTAAGTTTTCAATACCACTTCAATACCCTTACTAATGTCATCAGTGTCATGAGTCCCTGGCATTTTTTATACTTCAAAAAATCAAAAAATGACCCACTCCAGTAAGTCCAGTTCTATTTTAGGCAGTGTTCAAGAATTGCACGCACGCGTTGCCGACAATATTTACAAAGGCATTCTTATGTGACCTCAGATTGACGTGGTTCGCCAGGTCAGTATAACAGTTACTGTAGTCTACACTCGGAGTAATTCACTTCAATACACTACAGTATTTGTAGCACTACTGCAGTACTGTAGTTGCCGTAGCGAAGTAGTCAGGTGAGTCTTCTTCAGTTGGTCCAGGCAGTCACTGGTTTTCGCTGCACTGTCTGAGTAGTAAGAGTTTGTCTTGCTTGTGTTATCGGTTCGATGGGTCGTTTAAAACAATTACAAGCACGGAAACACTCCCTGCATGCTGGAGTGCTGGTCTATTCCGTCGCTCCCGGCCCTACTGTACTGTACTACTAGCTAGCTACTGTAGTACCATAATAATTGTGCCGTAATCACAAGACTTCCCTCCCTACTTCCCAAGCTAGCATCCTTTGCCTACCACTACTATTAGCTAGCTAGTTAGCTAACAACCATCTACTGTAGTAGCTCCTATATTCGATTAGCTTTACCATTGCTTGTTGACACGGCTCAAAGGACGACCATGCGATCAACAAGAACAACCTGCCAGTGGGGTTTGCTGGCATGGACCTGCCTTACCTTGGCTTCTAGCGTAAGGGCACATACTCCTCTGGCGGCATCCCAACATCGACGGAAGAAGTCCTACGGAAACTCTGTGAATATAGGCTCTTCGCATCACCATGAGAATCGCCAACGCGACCTCTTGACGACCATCAACTTGATTGCTCCGTACGTCGAAGAAGTCACGGAAGAAGACCTGCATCAGTTCAAGGTGTCTCAAAAGCCCCAAGGAGACGCCAGTTGTCCTTGCTTGACGGCAGCGCAACTCCAACAGATACCCCGCGAGAAGAACGCCAAGACGGACGCCTATTTTCTAGGAGGGGAATTTGATTTCTCGTTTGGTCTAGGCTGTGAACCCCACGATCAAGATGTGGCGATCAGCTGTGTCAACATTGACTCGTGTGTGACCGAGATTCCTCTCCCCGAAAATTGTGATCGCTCGTGGTGCTATCGCTCCTTTTGTTATGTCGATCCCGAGAACTGCGATGCCAATTACGCCCCCAGTACCTTTTGGAAAAGCTTGTATTACTCGTACGCAACCTGTGGTCACATGGACTCCTTTACCGCCGTCGATCGCGTCAAGGCCTTGCAAAATCAGACCTACAAAGTGGCCATTAATAGTAATACCGGTGGTTGGATGGGAGCGTATAATGTGGATGGACACTTTTCCATGAATGGCAAATGGGATGGACCGCTCGTGCATTTCATTCGCGATGCCGCCATCAAAGGCGGCTTTAAGCTCGATATGCAAGCCCCACCGGAATGGCTCAAGAATGAATCCCTCGATTTCTTTGGGTCTTCCAGTTTTGATTATTGTGTCTATGCCACCTCCTTGGGCTATTTGGACTTTTGTGTCGGCGCCTACACGATCACGTCCAAACGCGCGTCCGTGGCACCCTTTTTTGAATTGACCAATGATCCCATTTACTTGATTACCTTTACCGGGGGCGGTGACGAATCCTCGTGGGAAGATTTTGCCGCGCAATTGACGACCATCTTTCAACCCTTCACGTACGGGAGTTGGATTATGATCATCTGTTTTTGTTTGCCCACGCTGGGCGTCCTCATGTTGTTTCACGAGTACCACACGCCCGGAGGTGCCTTTCCAAGAGAACAAGAAATTGCCGTCATGAATACCAAGACGATGGAAACCAACATGGTGGCCAAGCCAATACCCTTGTCCACGCATGTGAGCAAAGCCGTTTATTTTGCCTTTTTGAGTTTGGTCAGTGGGACCTACGATACGGCCGTCATTACGACGGGCGGCAAGATGCACTTGTTGGCCATTTTGACCTTTCTCGTCTTTGTCCTGGCCGTGTACACGGCCAACTTGGCCGCCATTCTCACGACCGTCAAGAACAAGAGTGAAGTCAAGAATTTGGACGAAGCCATTTTACAGGGGTATAACTTTTGTGCCGAGAAAAAAATTGCCTCGCTCGTCATGAACTTGTTTCCCATTCAGCCGGATAGCTTTGTGCCAGATCCCATTGAATTGGGAGGCGATGGTGGTCCCGGATTTGGCTGTCCCGATTGTCAAGCACGGGATCGCGTCTTTGATTTTATGAAAAAGCATCATACCAATCGAAGCTTGTATTGTGATGCCGCCTTCATTGCGTATGAGGATTTGCAAGTGCACCAGAATTATGCAAATCATTGTAACAAGACCGTCGTGGGAGATGTCCTGGCCTTGGCCACCAAGGGCATTCCCATTAAAGAATCCATCTCGGCCGAAATGCAAGCCTTTTTGTATCAAATGAAGTACGAAGGAACCTTGGCCAAGCATTTGCAAGAAGCGGCTCCCGTCAATCAATGTCCGATTGTGGATAATGAAGGAGACGGCATCGGTTTGTCGCCGGAGCAGCTGACCGGTATTTGGGTGTTGGTCTTTTTCATGGCCTTTATAGCTCTCGTTCTCAAGGCCATAGGGTCGTGCAGAATCAAAAAGAATGGAACCTTTGCGATCGATACCGAGGCGGAACGTCACAAAGTGCTGCGGTTTGATCAATGGGGAAATCCCATTGATAATCCCCACGCGGAGGTCATTGTCGAGGTCAACAAGAGATCCACGTTTGAACGGTCCGTCTTGGTCCGACAGTCGACCATGGACCGGGAGTCGCAAATCGAAAAGATGGCAATGTATGAAATGCAATCCAAAGAGAGTACTGCGAGTGCCGACGAATTTCACGAAGAAGAATACGAAGAAGAAATTACCATTCCCGGCTCGACGCATACGCCAAATGCATGGTGGACGGCCGATCCCAATCAGATTGATCCACGTTCCCTCAAGCCAACAGCATATTACCCGGAAGATGAAAAGAGCTTTCATTAGGTTAGGCAATATATTGAATACTATATGTAGTAAATGTTACATACTTTATACTAATACTTCAGTGTCATACTATCGTACGATATGTTGTGCGAGGGGTCATCTACATGGCCGGTCCGTCTCATTCTTTCCTGCCACTTTGCGTCCAGGACTGATATGGTTGATGGAGCACGTACCCAGCAGACCATACTCCATCCATGTACTGTTGAGGTCCGGTAATCGAATAGGTTTGGGTAGCACAGCGTTGGCTCCACAATTGCGGAAATGAGACACATCTGTTTCATGATGTAGAGTTGAACGAGTGTTAGTTGAGAGAGCCCAGTATCGCACTTGACGAAAAGAACATAGCGAATGACCAACCTTCGGGCAAAATATTCCCCGTTACTCCGACGATGAACACTTCGTGACCTGCGTCCCGAATGGCACGCGTGGAGGATGGACCATCCAAAATGGGCATCTCGTAGTCCATGAGAACCACATCGTACAGAGTGTTCTCGTCCGCGGCCTTGTTCACCATGTCCACTGCAACTTGACCGTCCTCAGCCTGATCGCACACATGGCCTTCAGTCTCTAGCAATCGCGCCAGCAGCTTTCGGTTGGACTTTGTATCATCCACAACGAGGATCTTGAGGGTGGTGGGCCCGAGTACATCTTTTTCTTCGGTTAAAGACGTAGTCGATGCATTGGATAAATTCAGTATGTCATTACTCGCCGCAACCGAATAGACTGGAAGTTTGATTGTAAAAGTGGTCCCTTTCCCAATACCCTCCGACGTTGCAAATATTTCTCCCCGGTGCTGCTCAACAATGCCTTTTGCAATGTAGAGACCTAGACCGCTGCCACCACCTTTTGAAGTAGAGAGAGCGTTGACGTTGAGAACGGATGATCTTGCTTCGATATTGACATGCGGACTCGTGCCACTGACTTACCCTCCTGCAGCTTGTTGGCATTGAACTGAACGCCTGCGCCAAAAAGTTGGGACACCTGATCCTCATCCAATCCAGCACCTGAATCTGAGACGCTGACGGACATGATACCTTTCTTCGTGACCATTATATCTTCGCCGCCGACACCAAGACCAACGTCAGTAGCCTTCATTGGTGCTGAACCCACATTAGTCTTCTCCACCCAGGTTGCCGTCAACAGAATATTGCCTCCTTCCGGGGTAAATTTGATGGCATTTGACACAAGATTCCGAAAGACTTGCGTCACACGAATCACGTCCGCCACGGCTCTCAGATTTCTCGCGCTTTTGGGGAGACCATCCGTGTTCCCAACGGGCACTGTCGCAGCCGCTTCGACATCATTGTCTTGGGATTCCGTTTCTTCTTTTACTTGGAACCGCATTTGAAGATTGATATTCTTCTTGACAGCTGGCAAAACAAACTCTTTCGCAGTGAGCTCCACAAGCTTAAAGATCTGAACAAGGGTAAGTTCGAGTTGCATTGTCCCACTCTCGATCTTATCAAAGTTCAAGAGATCGCTGAGGACCTCCACTGCGCTGTCGGCCATGGTCTGAATTTCATGAGCCAACTCAATGCACTCGGTTGCTGTAGTAGCACTACTAGTAGAAAGCTTTTCTTGGGTATGACCCTCTCCTCCTCCACCCCCTGTCTCTTTGTTTTCTTCCAGTTGCAGCATAGACTTTAGCTCTCGCTCGATCAAAGTCAGCCCCATGCACACCGAATTGAGCGGAGTGCGGACTTCTGTATAATATCAAGAAGAATACCATGTGGATGGACAGTTAGGTGTACAACGGCACAGAAAAAAAGGTAGAGCAACATAAATTGTCCTCTACTAGCTAGCTAGCTATAGTCATCTACGTACCATGCGAGACATATCTCATAAAGCGCCGTTTGGCTTCGAGCAGATCCCTCTTGTGATGAAATTCCTGGCGCACCACAAAATCAAAGGCCAAGAAGAAGAGGGTCGTACAAAAAATGACACACAGGGCTCCAATGGTGACGGCCATGGGATTGCCGGTATGGTACACCTCGTAAAAGGCATTGGTCGGGTAGATTTCGAGCGTGTAAATAAGAGACTTGCGGGTGTAGAGATGGGGGTCGGTGAGCGTGGCCACCCGCCGAAAGTGGTTGTAGGCAGGGTCGTGCAAATCACCGTCGCCCCGTGCCACGGCCTTGCCATTGACAATGCGATAGGTAAAGGCCGAGTTTTGGTTCCGAATGACACAGTCCACGCCGTTTACGGTGACGGAGAAAATATTGTCCAAGGTTTCATCCAAAAGAAGAATGGTGGCTAGCAGGCCGGTGAGCTGATGACAGATAACGCAGGCAGGAAAAAGGATGTGTGAGCGACAGTAGACATACATTTCGGTCCAGCGCCACAGGCAACCTACTAGCTAGGGCACGTACTCGTTGACCTCCTCCAGTAGCACTATAATAGGTTGTATCGGGAACACTATTCGTGACATTGTTGTCGCCGTCCATATGGGTGCTGGCGTCATCTCCCGGTGGGTAGATCCCCTGATAAAGAATGGCCGCCGGGCCACGGGTCTCCCGATTCCGTATCTGCAGCATATCGGAAATGGCCCCACACCGATGGGTTGGATAGTAGCTACTGCTATTGTCATTGTCCGTATTGTTTTGATAATCGTCACACTTGGCTTCGAGAATGGTATCAATGGCCGGAGTCCGAATGGGTCCGGTTCGTAGGTTGTACATGAGCGCAATGTTGGCTTCCAGTTGCATTTGCAACGTCGGAAACAAGACGTGGTGGTTGCTAATACCGGGTTGAATTCCCGTAGTATCTCGGACAATGGTACCATTCTCCGCCGTGGTCCAAACACCTGGTTCTCCTGTAAAACTAAAAGCTCCCGTGGTATTGATGGGGTATCCTTTGACCTGGACCAAATAGTCATAGGCAAAAGTTTCCCATTCCGGCAATTGCTGAGGTGTGACCAAGGGTGCCAACGACAGCAATTCCGAGGTTCCCGCCGAGGCGTGCAATTTGAGGCCAATCCGTTCAAATCCAGGGACAATGACAAAAGGCCAAGCACCGGGATTGGGTTGACTCTGTCCTACCACTTCGGCCATGGTGGACATGGCCCACTTGTTGCGCTCGGCAATTTCCACTGCTTGCGTCAACGCACGACCGGTAATGGCCTCGAATTGGGATTCGGCCAAGGTTTGTTCCGACCTCGTCAAAAAGAAAAAGGAACACGAGGCCAAGACTGCCGCTACGGCACACAAGCACAAGAGGAAGAGCAGACGACCCGCCCAAACGGCACGCGGGCTCTTGTGCAAGTCGCGAAGACGTTGGGCCGCTTGTTGGGCTTCCTGACTGTCGGCCAAGACAGAGCTAATGGTGGGAACCTGAGTGCTCTTCTTCTGAGTAACTGTAGTTGCAGCATCGTTGAGGTTGCGGTCCTTGCTCGTTCCCACTTCCATCATCCTGGTCCACAGCGTCTTGTTTCTTGCGGGTTCTTGGTCACGCAGTTCAGAAGCATCCGTGGGTGACGGTCTCTTCTTTGTCGTGGTCATGTTGAATGAGTCTTTCTTTCGCTCTTTTGGGTATTGTACTACTAGTATGTAGTAAAGGGTATGGTCAAGTTTTGGTTTGATGCTGTACAGTACGGTTCGCACTAGTTAGTTGCCACCTTTGGTATCCTAGGTACTAGCTGGCTAGCTAGAGTAGAGTAGCTAGCTAAACTACAAACTGCAATACTGTAGCTACTAGCTCGCTGTCCAGGTGGATAGTAGAATGCACCACAATGGGCAAGGGTGACTAAAAATTGGCTGACATCAGATGAACATTGTCAAGCTGAAAAAAGAAGAAATCTGAACTGGTCTGCACATTTCATCTGCTTCAGGGAAGATTCTCGTGCCGAAGTCTGCGTTTGAAACATGGCAAAGAAAACATTTTTTTTCTCGATGTCTGCACACAGAGTGTGCACAATTTTGTGCATTTTCTGATGCAATTCTTGCTGTCACGGGTTGCTTCTGGACAATTTTTGAAAAACGGTGAGGACACCTCAATGATGTCAAATTGTGTTTTGCCATGCTTCTGCCAACGAATGCATTTGGGTTCAAGAAAAAAGCAATTTTCATCGTTGATGAATTGCTGGACATGGGCCACAAATGTCAACGTTGTTGAGAATGACACATGCATGACTCTTTTTGTTTCATCAAAGAAAGAACGACCCATGCTGGAGAAGATTGTTTTGAATGTGGTTACAAATCAAAATGGATGAGCACATCAGAAAATTCTGAATGATTCAATGTTTGGATTTTGGTTCCGGTGATTGTTTCGAAATCATCATGAAAATTGCATTCCAGAGAAGCAACTGACTTCAGATTTGTTTTGAATCTCTGCATCAACCAATTTTGTTACTTCTTAATCTTTGCAAACCAGCTGCAACTCAAAAGAAGAAATCAACAAGACACTGCAACAAAGAACTAATCTTGACACAAGAAGAGTTTGCAAACCCAACTTTGTCCGAGTGCAGAAGCAATCAATGAACAAATGAAGATCAAAGTGTTTTGATTCAAAACAAGAGGTGATCGTCATGCTGCCTGACCCATTAGCTGTTAGAACTCTAAGATTGATTTTGTTAGAATTTTGTATTCGTGGTCCTTAATTTGCTTATTTGATGGATGGCCCCAATTCCTTTTTCCATCATTCTCAAGATTCTGCCCTGATTTCTTAAGACTGGGGACACTTAAGCAAGAGATCAGGTGCGCGGCCCTTTCACATCCGGGACATGAAAACACAATCGTCATGGTTCATCGTGCTTTATCATTTTGGGCGAGAGGATCGAGTTCGATCGTGCTCTCAAATCACCCAGTATTTACCTAGTAAAAAATAATAAGAAACGAAGACAGACAGATTCAAATATTATGGCAACACAACAACATACTGCATCCATGCGTGTGAAGCCGTCTCTCTTGCTCACAGAATAATGAATGAGGCCCCATCTAACCAATTTAGTTAAGCTACTAAGGAGCAAAGACAACACCACCACCTCTTGACTATAGCTAATTATTCAATAGGACAACTACAAAACAAAACAAGAATGGACGAAAAAGACCCCATGTTGACCGTTCCGGATGGCGGTGCCGCCGAACCCATCAAGGCTTCTTCTTCCCCGGCCAAAGGAGCAGGAATGGCCACACCCAAGATGATTGGCATGGGTGCTTTGTTGATAGTGGCAGCTACTCTTCTCATTGTCTTGCCTCTGACTTTGACCAATCGAGACAACACTAGTTCCAATGGTAGTAGTAGTGACAAGGATGTCCTGATCCCCGTGGAAACATCCTCGCCGACTAATACGACGGGCGGTACTAGTACGACTGGAGACGAGAACCCCAACAACAACCCCAACAACAACAATATTTTCAATCACAGCGACAGCACCGTCACAGCAGCGCCCTCTTCTTTGTGGGAGGACAACGGCACGACTACTAGTAGCAACAACAGTAATGACAACAACAACAATACTACAGCGGAGGACACGATTGGCAAGGACGGCCTTCCCTTCTTTGGCAAGGGCATTACGCGTGGCTACCAAACGCCCCTCGAATTGGAAGCGGCCTTGGCGATTGCCTTGACACGCGATGCCCAATCCTACGCCCAGCAGCAACTGGTCACCTACCAACAATATGTCAACAACAACAATAACTACGGCTCGGATACAGTAGATTACCTTCCCATCGGAACGAATGCGACGGATGCCATGGGGTCAACCGATGCACAGGTCCCCATGCCTCCACCCACAGCCGCAGGTGCGCAAGCCGAGCAAGGGAGTGTTGCGGCTTCGAGCCTGGTGGCCGAAGACGCCGGTGGCGATGCGGGTCGAGAGACGGCCGGCGCCGGCGACACCACCACCGATTATGCCACCAACAATCAAGAATTCAATGTCGATGAAGCCGATGTCATTAAAGCGGATGCCAAGTATGTCTATGCTGCCTTTGGTAATTATGTCGTCGTTTGGAATTTGCAAGGCGAAATTGTTGCTCAAATCAAAATGCCCGATATTGAGTTACCGGAAAATTGGGGACAGCCACCCGAGGGACAGCCCATGCCCATGCCTTTAGAAGCTGCCGTAGCCAAACAAGCAACCCAAGAAGGCGTGGAGCAAGAAATCAACGTAGCCAAACAAGACATAGAAGCTCTGCCACCCGCCGAAGACATTGCGGCAAGTCAACCCTACTATGTATGGAAACCCAAACCACAAATTCAATCCATGCTCTTGACGGACAACCACCTCGTAGCCATTGTCACGGGCTACAATGACAATTATTACAACACGTATGGATATTACAACGATCCCGCCCAACAAGGGAACGCTTCTTCTTCCAAAATCGAACCACACGTCTTGAGCAATTACTTGTCAACGCAAATTCGATTGTACGAAATTTCCGAGGCCACGGGCAATTTGACCTTTGTCGCCCAAAAAGACGTCCACGGATACTTTGTCGATGCCCGGAGTATGGAGGGCGTCGTCCATTTGGCGACGGCCTCGAGTGTCGATTTGTATACCCATTTGTGGCAGTACATGGATCCTTGGCAATTTCCACCCAACATGACCTTGGAGGAGTATCAAAATTATGCGGCCGAAGTCGCCGCCAAGGTGGTTCCCCAATTGGCGCAAAAACTCACACAAGAATTACAAGCTGTCAGTCCCGATGGCACCTTGCCGCAAATGTTGCAAGTCAATGAATGGATGACCGCGACACCACCTGAGGAGGAGGACGAGGATTCTGCTGCGACAACAGACGCAACGTCAGCAGGCCGTCCGACTATGGATACCTTTATGATGATGCCCGAGTATCGTGTCATTAACAATGCCGCCTTGGTAACATCGTTCCATGTCCAAAATGCGGTCACCACCGACGGCACCAACCAAGAAAAGGATTTGGTCATTTCGTCCAGTGCCTATTTGGCACCGTCCTACTTTAGTACCTTGTATGGGACCACGGACAAATTGGTCTTGGCGACCTCCGGATGGGATTGGGCACCCTGGCGTGGCAGCAGCGAACCGACGACCTACTTGGTAGCCTTGAAAGCCAACAATGAGGATGCGTCCACGGAATTTTTGAGCGTCGGACAATTGAAGGGGCATTTGCTCAATCCATACGCCCTGGACATTGTGGGCGAGGAACTCCGTGCCGCCACGACGATTGATTTGAATCAATGGGGTTGGGGAGGCGGACCCATCATGATGATGGAGGATGTCGCCGTCGGCATGCCCCTGGCCATGGCCAAACAAGGTTCGGGTGCCGAATGTCCTCCAGCCGACAGTGAGTGTATGGACAAGGTCAATTATGAGACATGTGTCCTGCTTTTGGAACAAGGGTGTTTGGATCTTTCCATTATGGAATCGTGTCCTTTGCAGTTTGATTGTCTAATGTGGGATGCGGATGATACAGCAGCCGAAACCATGCCACCACAAGAGGATGAAACGAAACCTCCACAAGATGATGCATCACTGATACAAGAACCAATACTACCGCCAGAGGAACCAACATCACGGACGGAAAATTACATGATTGTCATGAATTTAGTGAGTGACGTGGAGGGTCAAATGAGTGAAAAAGGCAAGGCCCAAGTAGGCTTGCCCAATGAACGCATTACAGCCGTTCGATTCTTTGACAAGATTGCCTATGTGGTAACCTTTGAACAAACCGATCCCTTTTATGTGGTCAACATGACGGGAGTCGATGGTCCTACCGTATTGGGGGAACTCAAACTGCCTGGCTTTTCGAGTTATTTGCATTCCATGAATGAGGACAATACCATGCTGGTAGCGGTGGGACAGAATGCCAGTCAAGATGGTCGAACCACAGGATTAATGGTGACGGTCTTTGATGCGACCGATCCGACAGCCCCCAAGACACTGGCCAGTCATGTCTTTGGGGATAGCACGGAGGGTGCTTATACCAGCAGCAATGTCCAATGGGACTACAAGTCCTTTCGTTTGGTCAATTCCAACAAGCTGATTGTGCCCTTGGATGTTTGGTACAATCAAGAATGGGATCCCGTCACACAAGATGTCGTGCCCTTGCCGGAAGGTGTGGAAAATTTTCAAGGCTTTGCGGTTCTGGATGTTTGGCCGGACGAGATTTCCGAATCCTTTCGTGTCTCGCACATGAACACGGATCCCGGGGGTTGTTATTGTGGTGGTGGATATGTCCCCACACGAAGCTTTGTGTATTCCGGCGACCTCATGACGGTACGTGACAATACAGTGGTCAGTACCAACCTGGATTCGGGCAAGGAAGTATGGAGAATGAAGTTGAAGGTGGAAGACGATGCCGAGGATTGTGGCTGTTATTAAAGTTGGCCGTCCTCGACGACTGCATCAGCCCCAAGCTTGTTTGTACTGTATGACCCATGCAGTTGTGTTTCTATACATCTTTGCACATTTATAGTTATGGAATTTGGCACCGATATATTTCATGTAAATTCTCTATGTAATTTAAAAATATTAAGTCTTCCATGTGTACAAAAATGGAATCGATATTCTGCTCGGCTCGGATGGATAGGGCGGATGGTTTATCACTCACTCACTCCCAACACACACAAGCGACTCCTTACTTTTATGAACAGTTCTCATCGTCTTGTCTACGATACGCGGTTCTCCACATATCGGCAATCTTTTCGACTTGTTTGCTGGAGGAATCCTCATCGTCCAAACCATTTAAATTTTCATTGGCCTTGGACATGAGTTTCACCACACTGCTCAGACTTTCGGCGACACTATTTTAAAAGAAAGCCAAAAATGATTCAAGTTAGTGAGACAAACAACCAATTTCCATCTATCATTTGAAGTCCTGGCCATGCTACCAAAACGCACCCATTCAAAAGAATTTTTCTCTCTTCTTCAAAGGCTCTTCGAGCTTCATCGGCCTCGGAGGATACACCCACAGATTGGTTCGTGGATCGTTCGGATTCGCTGTTCATTTTTATAGTATTGCTTGTGTATTATTGCCAATGAATAGGTCGTTTCGTGTATTGTGAATTTGGATGTGTTTATGCTACTGGCAATGACCGTGTTGTGTTGGTCTCTTTGAGAGTTGTAGGGTATTCCACAAAAGGTGAATATGCTTTGCTGCCTTTCGGGAACTACTGTAACTCAGATCAGCAAATACAAAGGTAGAGTGGTCAAGGGATACGCTAGCTATTATTATTATTGCGGGCGGTTGTGAATAACGATGGAGCAGAATAGATTGTTTGGTTAGTTGGAAATCAGTCGATGGCAAAAGAGAACAGGATGCTTTCAGTCATACGGCTTGATAGCAGTCATGCAGTGTGTGTTCTCAGTGGTTTTGTCGAATTCGAATTCGAACGGTGTCATCGAAGATGAAAACAAAGCACTCTATTCTATTCTTGCTTGCTACGAAGCGGTGCTGTCGGCAGCACTGGAAATGAGCAAAAGAGGCCACAAGACGATCTCCCAATTTTCTGTTTGACTTGTCCGGGTGGATGCTTAATCTGCGATGCCAGCAATCAGGAGATTCAAAGATGATTCACTAACACTAACGGTCGAATGAATCAATCGTGCTTTATAACACGTCATCTGGCATGATGTTTTGCTCACAAAGTGAAATTGCGCGAACAACTTCAATCGGGTGAAACGGCAATACCGTGATTGTAGTTTGGCAGCCTGCCATCAACCTTTTGACGTCGTTATGAACTGTGGCAGCAGATGCATGGATGGATGTGGTGTATCAGTATTGCACTGCATCGCACAGCCGGCGGCCGATGAATTATCACTTCCTACCTACGCCTTCTTCATATCTTCGACGAGGAAATTAAACATCATTAACATTTGCTATTTTTATTTTGTTAGCCCAATTGTGTTACTGAACAATACAATCACTCATCTTTTTGACACTATAATTATTATTGACAACATGACAGCAACTGCATTATCACCATCCTCGCCCAACAATACCAGGGCCGTTGCCGTATCAATGGCAATATCCTTGTCGGCCTGTCTCTTATGGATCGCAACCACCACGACTTCCAATCACAACGACGGCGACAGCATCACTCCCCTTCTGGATGGCGACGCCTATATGCATCGTCGTTTGTACAGTATTTTAGCAGAAGATCACAAGGTTCCTGAGTTGTTTCCCTTTGAACCCACCGATTATGTGGGGTTCGTGGCGATGATTCTAGGACTCATCTTGGCGGCGGGCGCCGGGATTGGAGGAGGCGGATTGCTCGTGCCCATTTTTATCTTGGTCTTTGGCTTTTGCATCAAACATGCCATTCCCTTGGCCAGTGTCACGGTACTGGGCGGTGCCATTGCCAATAATTTGCTCAATGCCAACAAATGTCATCCCAATCATCCCAGTCGTCCGGCCATTGATTGGGATTTGATTTTGCAATTGGAGCCCATGACGATTGCCGGTGCCTTGATTGGGGCCGATTTGAATGATGTGTTGCCGCCCCAAGTTTTGGTGGTTCTCTTGTTTTTGCTCTTGTCGTTGACAGCTTACAAGACATTGCAAAAGGCTTGCAAGTTGCATCAACAAGAATCGGAAGCCTTTTTGAAGGGAGAAGAGTTGGATGGTCTCATCAAGTCTCCGGATGGTACAGCGTCCACGTCATCGTGTAATAACAGCGTGGATGACGTCGAGCGTTCTCATATTTATTACAATGGGAATGGTGCCGAGACCAAGTACGGGTCCGTGTCTGCCACCAGTAATGGCCATGCGGTGGTACTGAATGCCCAGCCATCCTTTGGACCTGATCAAGTTCAACAAGCTTTTGTTTCTGCCTCGAAATTGACCGCCCTATTTGCCGTTGTGACGATTTTGAATTTGCTCAAGGGAGGACCCGGAGAAGACGGTGGAGGCCCTGCTGGGTTGCCACAGTGTGGTCCCAAATGTTTTTGGATGACGGAAGTCTTTATTTTCGTCCTAATTATTGCCTTTGCTTATTGGACGCGACGAACGATCCTGAAACGCATGGAGGAAGGAGGACCTGCTCTTTCGGAAATTGAATGGAATGAACACAACACCTTGGTGTATCCATTGTATGCCAATGTGGCTGGATTGGTGGCGGGAATGTTTGGTGTGGGAGGAGGTATCATCAAGGGACCCTTAATGCTAGCACTAGGTACGTGCCAGGTCGCACATTAGGCTACAAAAAGATGTTGCGCCCAATGCTCATTGCTAACATTCTATGAAACTGCTTGGCTGTGCTTCTTATCAGGTGTCCATCCCGCCGTGGCGGCGGCAACCTCGGCCTGTATGATTTTATTTACCAGTGCAACGGCCACGATTTCGTATACCATTTTTGATTTGCTCATTTATGATTATGCCGGTGGTTGTTTGGTGGTGGGCTTTGTGGCTACGCTGGTCGGGCAAACTTTGATGAGCATGTTGATGAAAAAGTACAATCGGAACTCTTATATTGCCTTTTGTATTGGCATTGTTGTTGGTCTCTCGGCCATTGCCATGACAGTGGAATCCGTCTTGTCCCTGGTCGGCTAGCTAGTGGTATAGCTTGTAGAATGATGTGTTCTCTATCGGTTTAAGTTTAACAAATATGTATAACTGTATTTTCTATATCTTGTATTCATTCGTTTTGCCGCCCCACCCGTGGCGCTCATATCAATAACTAAGCATGAGCCATCTCCATTTGCCCTGTGGTTGGATTTTAAACGATTTCTACCTGACAAAGCTTTTGATATTCTTCTGGCTTATCAGCAATAATAGCCGGCGCATTCCCATGATGATGCTTTCTGCTCAAGGCTGCACTAGCTATACGGAGCCTTGACTGCAACAGTGCCATTTCCTTTTGTATTTCCATGGCTTCGTGATTTCGTTGTTCTGTCGGTATGCTCCAACAAATCGCCGTCAAGGCCAGGATACCACACGCAAGACAAACAAATCCCACCAAAAGAAGCATGGGACAAGGCTCCGTGACAATCTTGATGTCAAAGGATTTGCTTTCTACGAGGGGCATGCAAAAGTAGTCGCCAGTGCGCATGTCCGTGTAGGGCAAACGTTCATAACAATAACATTGATGGTTGGGACAATTCTTGGTAGCAGCACCACTGTTGGCGTTATTAAAGTTCATGGGACAACAATAGTCCTTGTCGGGTTCACAACCACAAATGGGTTCTTGAACGACATGCGTATACTTGCTTCCCGCCAAAAAGGTTGGTAGGCCCAAGATTACCAAAAAGAGCGCCGCATAGGTCCATCGCCGGTAGTTTTTCCAAAAGTAAGAGTGAAAAGGTTCTTCCTCCTCCTCGTCATGTGTTCGTGGTTCCTCCTCTTCATCATCGTGATGATAAGGGTGATAATGAAAGTAATGATCGATTGTCATGGTGATGATGCAGTATGCAGTGCTTGTGTAGTTTTTGTTGGTTTTCGGTTTCGGTTTTATGGTGAGAAAAATAGAAAGATGATGGTAGACTTTCACTGTGTTCAGATCCTTCTCTTCTGTTTTGCGAACATGTCTGCAAAGCTTGGTTAGTTGTCAATCCATATGAGAATCCTACTACTAGTAGGAAGCTTAGCTATTTACTACACTAGTATCAATCCAATCTGAGAAAGCTTAGTTACCAAGCAAATAACACCAAAAGACCCCAGGGTGGTGGTCAAAATGGTCACACCATGTTCTGTACCCGGCGCAATGACTTTGTCACCGCAAAAAGCGAACTCAAAGGAGTGAGATTCGAACCTTCAACCATCCACTTGTAAAAAGTGACCATTTCAATGTCCACTGGCGTTCTCACCTTCAGGGCTAAGGTTAGTTTGTGCTGTCTGGCAATTGCTTGCTAGCTAGTAGTGGAGACAGCAAAACTGTCAGGAGCCAGCAAGCCATTGTTCTTGCTACTAGAAATAATAGGTTTATGATTTTTCACATTGACCAGCTGAATCTAAAGTGAAAAAGCACAGTTTGGAAATGATTGCCATTTCAGGCACACATTGCAAAGCTGACTGTCAAACACAAGAGCTGAAGTGGCCAACAATGCCTCACGAATGATTTGTCATTGCAAGTTGAACATTTTAAAGCCTACACTGAAACAAGCCTGGGCTTGCTTTGTGGTTTGTAAATAGATTTTTTTTATGCACAAATTGAAATTCAACAAATGTTGCTCAGTTGAGAATGTTGTCCTGTCAAATGAAGAATTCAATGAAAGAAAAAGCCTTGCACCCAAAGATGGTGGAGCAACCAATGCTGAAAAGTTATGGATGTTTTTGATGACACCAGAAGAATTCTCATGTGTGCAATTGTTTTTGCAATTGATTTCCCAATTGATGATTTTTGGCAACCCCTGTTGTTTTGAATGGGGAGTCATCCTTGGGGCTAGGGGACATCAAACGTTTGTAACAATGAATGTTGCACTAGCAAATGTTTAACCAAAGATGACTTGACATGACTGACAATGGACAAAGGGCTATCCCTTGTTTGTTTTGTAGCAGCAGGCTGAATGCATGGTGTGAGGGCTGCAGTGCCTTTTGGATTGGATGGAATGCATCACAATTTATGCTAGTAATCAAAAGTTTGTTGTCTATGCTAGCAGTAGGGGGTGGTTCAGCAAGAGCTCTCTGACACAGGTGCTACTGGCACTACTAGCTAGATGTTGTACCTACCACTGCAGTGGTAGGAGACTGGCAGACGTGACAGCACTTAAAGAATGGGTGTTGTAGGGTTGGAGCTCCTACCCCGAAACAAATTAGGAGCTGGCAAGCAAGGTGATGGTGTCAGATTTACTTTGTCGGCTGTTACAGTACTGGCCCAGTCCCAGGAAGTCTTATGGCGCAACCGACAAGTCCCACTGACTCATGATGTTTATGGATTGGTTTCCTTACCACCCTTCAGTTGCCCTTTTCCTTCAACGGGCGCAGCGATCAGCGGGTCGAGCGATTGGCATGAACTGAATGGATCTACACAAAGTAGTAGTTCACGGCCTTTAAATGATAGTATTGTGCTCAACTGACGAGCGTGTGCATCGTGGGAAAATGAGCACAACCTACTTCCACCTTGCTGCGATAAGATTGTCGGAGTAGTCTCCAAATGATAGTATTTTGCTCAGCTGACTAGCGTGAAACGCTTGCATCGTGGGAAAATGAGCCGAACCCCCTGTCACCTCCCTTCAAATACATTGTTGAGGCGGTCTTCAAATGATATAATTTTGCTCAACTGACAAGCGTGAAACGGTTGCATCGTGGGAAAATGAGAAGAACCCTCGCTCACCTTCCTGAAAAAAGATTGTGGAGACAGAAACGAAATCCAGAAATCATTCTTTCGAGCTCACAAAAAAGTTGCTTCTAGCATTTTTGCTTCCTCGCTTCATCAAATCCTCTGATTCTTCAACGTCCTTTATTATCTTTATTTTCCAAGACATCGACCATGACCAAGGCTACTAACAAGACCAAGGCATCGCCTGCCAAGGCGAAGTCCAACGAATCCAAGAAACCTCGCTCCGATACTGGCAAGAAGAGTAAGAAAAGTAGCAGCGGCGATAGCGGCGGCAAAACAGCTGAGCAGCAGGTCGCGGAAGTTTTGGCCAAGTTTGTCGCCCGTGGTAATCGAGAACCGGAACGTGAGAAAATTGAGTCTATCACCAAGCTCAAGAAAAAAACGGTTGCAAACATTATGACAAGCTTCAGGAAGAAGGGATGCGTTGAATTGAAGGGTAAAACCGTCAACGTAACTGATAAGGGTGTAGAATACTTTGGCCCCATGGCTGAAACAGGGGGCGCCACCAACGCCGAAGTCCAAGCCAAAATCAAGGAAGGCCTAAAGGGCAAGGCATTGACTCTTTTCGAAGTACTTGAGGGCGGAAAAAATGATCGCGAGGAAGTCGCCAAGGAGTTGGGTTACGACAACGGAAAAGTCAAAGGCTTTCTGAACTTGTTGAGCGCCTCCAAGTATAGCGAAAAAAAGGCTGACGGTTTCATCGATTATGACAGTAGCACCGTCCAGCTCAACCGCGAGGTATGCTTCCCCTGGGATGAGTAAAAACTGCAAGGTCTTGATTTTCTTTGCTGGTTGAATTGAGTAGAATCCATGATGCTAGAGTCTTTCGGGTATATCCATGATATTAAAAATTAAAGTGACTACTATGCTGTATTTCTCTATTTTGCGTTATCAAGAAAAATTGCGCAAGGCTTTCCCAGTATAACCTTTTTCTAGTAGCGGATTTTCAAGCGACGTCCCAGATGAGGCGTTCAGCCGAACTACGTCGACAAGACCCTCCGAGCGGCAGAGCTTGCAAGCACATGTACTAAAAAAAAAGCATGCAATAAAACGTTTCACTTGCTGGCTCCAATACAAACGACTCCCCCAAACCATTTTGTATGCGTACTTTTTTCATTGCTGAATTGATTATTCGCTTGGCGCTGCTGCGTCTCCCATGATGCTCGGAAAGAGGTGTTCGGCATATTGAGGATCTGTGCGGGGATCTTTCCACGCCCACGTGACCAGCAGCCACTTGTCATCAATAGCAGCGCTGCCTTCGTGTTCTGTACGATCATCTTCCTCAAATCCAGTCGTTTCTGGAAAGTGAACCACTGCCATGCCCTTGCGAGGAGCAATGGACAAGACTTCGTCGCTGCCACTGTCATTGGGTATTCTCAATTGAGGGAATCGCGTTTCTCCGCCCTCGGGAACGTTATTCAAATAGCAAAAGATGGTGACCAGTCGCCCCGATTGTTCAAATCCACAAGCTGTCGTGGGACCTTGAAAGCCATCCGTGTGTGGGTAAAAGAATTGTCCCTTGGTGTACTTTAAGATTTGCAAGGTTTCCAGGTAAGTCGCATCGGGACAATGGGAGAGATGAACAAATTTGTCAACAATGGATGGAACGTCCGACTGCGGCAGGTTGGCATTGGTGCTGGTACGACTGGGATCTTCTTGGACTACGCCCGTTGTTGGGTGCTTGATGACACAGGGAATCAAGTGAGATTGTGCATTGGTTGTGATCTTGTCGCATTCCTCTTCGGTAAGAAAATTATCAATGGCTATAATGTCTGGATTCCGATGAAGATAGCGCAGTCCGGGATAGTCCAAGTTGATGGTATGGAAGGGAAACTTAAAGTCGCTTGCCGCTTTGGGTGTATCAGCAGACTCTTCCGTGTAGGGTGGTACAACATCTGCCTCCTCGCTATCTTTATCATTTGTGGATGACGGCGGTTGATTGTAGAACGGCTGCAAGGGTGTTGCTTGATAGGCCATTTGTAAGTAGGTTCCCAATTCCTGTAGTTCATTCTTGTATTTTCTTTGTATCATTGTTGCGTAATCAAATTCATCTAGCCCCGCTTCTACCAATAGTGGTGCCTCAGCAATCAACTCGGTTCCTTGGTCCATGTCGGAAGTTGCCACCAAGGCACAGAGCGGAGCGGCACCAGGAAGTGGTATGACTTTGCAATTGACCTTGCCGTCGGGAGACTGCTGCTGTTGTTTGGTCGCCAAGTGTCCCATCCAGCCTGCTTTGGATGGCTGCCGACGGATTGGATTAATGTCTACGAAAAGTTCATGTGTTTGTTCATGTTGTTGCGAATTGTCATGTAACACTCTTAATGGGACGGTCACTCGATAATCCAAGTACCCCAATGGCTGAGATTTCGTCAAGGACTCCGATAATTGGGATTGAAAATAGGACCCGTCTTTATCCTGATCAAAGACAACAAAGTCTTTTACTTTGGGAGAAGCGGGAGGACGCTCGGGCATGATTTTGAGTGGCTTTCTTGTAGTAGTCGTGCTACTACTACTTTGGGTTCGTAACCCCAAAGCATCCAAAGGATACAAGGTCAAGATATCGCCCTTTTGGACGGGGTTGGCTGTCACTAATTTCATTGGTTGTTGTTGTGGTGGTGCACCGTCGTTTTTTTGCAGCACAACTTGATCCGCCCATATTGGTGTATAGAGGTCCGGATTTTGGATATGAGCACAAACGGAAAATAAATTCTTGACCAAGCCTTTGATCGTGAGATCGTCTTCGCCCCTTTTGGTTGCCACGGCAATCTTTTTATTTTTATTTTTTGTGGCCCCCTGACTTGGTTTCTTTTTGGCTGGAAGTGGCATTATCGAGTTCCTCCCAATTATTGATGATGCTGTTGTGGCACAATAATAATTCCATGGCTGGCGAACGGCACGCCCATGTCGGGAAGAATGACGGTTCAAGGAAAAAGCGTTGGTAATGCCCGGCCTTTGAAGCCGTAGTAGTAGCAGCAATGGAAGGAAGGGTAGAATAATAATGGTGGTCTTCATTTTTTCAAAAGAATGCCAAGAATCCAAGAACCTTGTTTTGGAGTTGAAGAAGAATTTTTTGTCCTATCAGATGAGGTAGTACTAGTATCTATCGCAAGTTCCAGTAGTCGTTTGTTACTAATTATTAGGTTATAGTAGGTAGCTGCGAAACTCGGAGTAGTTAATAGATGGCAGCACTTTGTGAATGGATATCATGGCGCCATGGTGCACCTATTTTTTGGATTCATTCTCTTGTATGATTGATGGTTGTCATGAAGGATGGAGTTGGAATGCACTCGAATTGAATGGATCTTTCGTTTGTGCTCCTTTGATCGCAGGCTTGCTCTCAGAGTGGATCCTTCCGTTTTTAGGACGCAGAGCTGCTCGCGCCTGCACTCTACCGGAACAAATTTTGACCAAACCGCCAAACGGTTCCAAACGCAAAATTTTGTCGAACAAGTCAACTTCCCTTTATTCGGGCAATGCAACGGCACCAAGCTACTTCGGGTGTGAGTAGACCAAGTTTTTTCACAAAGACAGATACAAAGTCAATAAGAAAAAGAAGAAGAAGACGATTCACAGTCGACATTGGACTCTAACTTTGTCAAAAAATAACAAGACGAAATACCGAGTAAATTCAGGTTAGCTAGCAAAGTACTTAACTAGAGATTGGATATCATTTTAAAGATGAAGATGATGATATCGATTCGACTAGCGTTACTGCTATCGATAGGAGCCCTATGGTCACCCCAAGTTGTGAGGGGAGAGAAATTGCGGGCTACGACTAGCACCGGCAAAGAAGACAAATTAAACAATCGATTGGAACGAGAGCGAGTGCTCAAATCGTCCAAGGGCCGCTATGGCGGTGGCGGTTATTATGAAGACGAAGAAGAAGAAACACATGCGCCGGGACGTTATGGTGGTGGTGGTGGCTATGAGGAAGAAACACATGCCCCCGGACCAGAGCAGGATGATTTTTTTGCCGAAGAGGACGATGATTATTATGCCACAGTGGGTCATCATCCAGGTGAGGTGATTGGAGAACATGCAGTAGGAGGAGGAGGAGGAGATCATGTGAGTCCCTATCTTGGATTTCATGACTATGATTACCTTCCCGATAATATCCGCCCCAAGCCCTTTATCAATTGTCTTCCGGAATCATGGATTGAGCGACGTGGTGGACGAGGAGGCCGCAAGCATCACCATGGCGATGGCAACTGGGATCATCATCCTCATCCACATGAACACAAGAAAAAGGGACATCACGGAGGAGGAGGAGGTGGAAGATACAAGACAAAAGGAAGCAAGGGCTCCAAAGGTAATTACGAAGGAGGAGGAGGCAAAGGAGGTTGGGGCGGTAACAGTAAGAGCAAGAGCAAGAGTAGCAAAGGACGTGGAAAAGGAGTGCACTACTACAACCGAGAAAGAGAGTTGGGTGGGCGCTTCAGAACTCCTCAAGAAGTTGCAACTCCGCAAGCTCGGCATGGTTATAATGCAGCCCCGCAAGTTCGAGAGTATGGTGGCAAGGGCGGATTCCAAAGAGGACATCCAGGTCCTCGAGGACAGACCAACACGCGAGGTGGCAACGATTATTATGGTGGAACCAGTACAGGCTATCTGGTTGATCAGCCTAGCTACAACGAAGGACATGACGACCCAGCCATCGAGGGCGTCAAGAACAAGATTGCCAAGTATTATCACGACAAGGAAGGCACAAAGGGAGACAAGGAAGCCAGAAAGGGGCCTAAAGGATCCCCCCCGGAGCCACATCATCATGACGCCCCCACACCAAGAGGTCTTCCCATATGTCCACGACCAGGTCGAGGAGTCGTTCCTACGATTTCCCCGGTGAACGGGACGGATGCAGATGGAGATGATATAGAGGACCTCATGATGTCCGATGGTGCTCCCGTGAACATTCCACCTGGTACCATGCGCATTCTGGTCAAGTCTGCCTTGCAGTATGGTTTCTTTGACACGGCTACCTTGAGAGAGCCGACACAAGCAGAACTTGACGGCATCATGGCAAAAACAACAGAATTTTATGAGACGATCCTGCGACAAAGATATCCTAACTTGGACTCTTTCCAGGCCGTTTTTATTTCAACAGCAACTGATCTGACCATGGCGATGGGGACTCCCGTTAGGATTGACTTTGATGCGAATGCCTTTTTTACAGACGGAACAACGATCCCGTCTCCTAATGATGTTTTTAATGTGCTGGATCAAGCAGATTACCAGGGTAAGTTACCGAAGCAGGTTCAACTTTTTGTGTTGTGTGAGTGTGCCCATGGTGTATCCAATCGCGGTTTTCTGACTTTTTCTCCCTTTTTACTTGCTGCTGCCCACTAGTTTATATTATGGACTACGCATGGATGGCAACACCGGCAAACGGTCTCTTTAGTGAGGCCCAACGGACCATGTACACAGCCTCTGTCATGGCCGTACCCTAAGTTACATAGTTTGTGAGAAGCAGCACAGTTTGGAACTTGCTGATACATGTAATACTATTAATATGAACTCTTCCCAGTCTTTATTAGCATGCGCAATAACCAATCGTATTTATCTACCACGAGTTGTTCATAAAAATATAAATCAAAATAGGCGGTAGGCCTTTTTTATGCGGAGGAGCAGTTGCTACAAGAGCAGCCACACAGCAAGGAGTCGGAACAGGAGAAATCCGTAATTTCAAAACCGGTGCACACATTTCCCTGAACACCAAAGTAACTCAAACACTTCATGGCCACTTCCTTGACACCATAGCAAAGTTCATCGGGGATGGAACCTGTCAGATGTGTCATAGACACTGTAAATGCCTCTAGAGCTGTCATGGCCACAAGATCCTGGGGAATGCTACCCGTCAGTTCAGTGTTGTGCAACAACAGTTTACCTATCCCTGTCATTCTACCAAGTTCCGAGGGGATAGTGCCTGTAAGGGCCATCATGTTGAGACCCAAGCGGGTCATTGCTGTCAACAAGCCAAGTTCTGTTGGGATAGTTCCGCTCAGTTGGTTGCCCCCATTGTTACCACCAATGGACAAGAGGCTGACGTTTGGCATGCGTTCCCACGGCGTTGATGGAAGTGTCCCTGTCAGTC
>Ga0163148_10002184_pt1 | contig 23906 bp, 9 predicted proteins | sample OliLakLV19MP7P2_FD_148606 | JGI IMG/M metagenome (GOLD analysis project Ga0163148, IMG submission 148606) | Freshwater microbial mat bacterial communities from Lake Vanda, McMurdo Dry Valleys, Antarctica- Oligotrophic Lake LV.19.MP7.P2 | ecosystem: Environmental > Aquatic > Freshwater > Lake >... | reverse complement strand
GCTTTCTACTCTGGGAAATAAAATTTTGGAGTTTTGCAATTGGTCTGGGAAGTTTTCGACTAGGGAGTCGGCGACAAAGTGGGGGGGAATAAAGTCTGGTTGTAGAGAGTGCGATCGCAAACTTTCTGCTGTTTTTTTCCCAACTACTGCTATTTTAATGCCAAATAAGCTGCGCGCGTCTTTGCCTTTTGCTTGTAATCGTTGAAAAAAGCAGTCTACAGCGTTGTGGGAAGTGAGAATTAACCAGTGAAAGCTTGACATTTGGGCGATCGCGCTATCCAACGCTTCCCAACTCGAAGGTGCACCAATTACCAAGGCTGGCATTTCGATCGCGCGGGCTCCTTGTTGCTGGAGTCGATCGCTAAATTCAGCCGACTGAGAAACTGATCGCGTGACTAAAATGGTTTTTCCTGCTAGTGGCAATTTGCTGTTATTAGTGGTGACTGGTGTATCAATCATATTTGTGCTTTCTGGCTGGATTAAATATTCGCGCAATCTGACTACTTCCCCAATTACGATCACGCAAGGCGATAGAGATTGACCTGCTGTTTGCTGTACAATGTTGGAGAGAGTACCGAGCCAAATTTGCTGTTCGGGGCGGCCACAATCTCGGATAATGGCGATCGGAGTTTCGGGCGATCGTCCGTGATTTTGCAGTTTCCAGACTATCTCGCTCAGATTTCGCCCTCCCATCAATATTACCAAAGTTTCTATCTGCACTAATGCTTCCCATTCCAGAGCATCCGGTTCGTGGGCGCTCATCACTGCAAAGCAACGGCTCATTACCGGATCTGTGAGGGGAATTCCTGCTAGTAAAGGTGCGGCTAAGGCGGAAGAAATTCCGGGTATTACTTCAAAGTCGCAGCCCGCTGTGATTAATGCTTGAATTTCGGAACTAGAACGACCAAAAATAAATGGATCTCCGCTTTTTAAGCGCACTACTTGTTTCCCAAATTTGCAATGTTCTACCAGCAAACGGTTTATTTCTTGCTGTTGGGTGGAAGGTTTGCCGCCACGTTTGCCGACTTCTATTTTCCGACAAGTTGCTGGGATTAATTCGAGTTGCGGGATGTCGATGAGAGCGTCGTAGATTAAGACTTCGGCTTGGGATAGCAGTTTGTGCGATCGTACTGTCATCAAGTTACAATCTCCGGGCCCCGCACCGACTAGATAAACTTTCCCTTTGTGGTTTTTCACAATTCCTCCTCCGTGGTATACTTTCTCTCAGAGTAGTTGGTTATATCTCAAATATTTCACCATTCTCAAGAACGGGCTCTCCGGCCCGTTCCACAAAGAGTGAATTTTCTTGTGGGGTGGGCCGAAGAACCCGCCCATAAAAAGCTTCTTGAGAATCGTGCAATATCTCAGTTATATTTAATTTTATGCAGATTATCATCATTACGGCCGCCGATGCAAATTACTTTGAATTGGTGCGAGGTACTATTTTATCGGTGCGGGAAAAACCACAGGGTGAAAATGTGGCGATCGGCTTTTTCGATCTCGGCTGCACTCCCGAACAATTGCATTGGTTAAAAACACAAGTTAATATCATTCAAAAGCCCGATTGGGACTTTGACTTTCCGGGCAGAAATGAAGCTGCCGAACATTTAAAAGGATTATTAGTTAGACCTTATTTGCGAAAATACTTTCCCAATTTTGATATATACCTTTGGATAGATGCGGATGCTTGGGTTCAAGACTGGAGAGCAATTAATTTGTTGGTTGAAGGAGCATCGCGCCGGGGGCTGGCAATTATTCCCGAAGTTCACAGGGCCAGCTTGCAGCAGTACGGACAACTTCCTCAATTTTGGCAGTGGGTTTATCAACAATATGAAGCTAACTTTGGGAAGAAATTGCTAAGAAATTCTACAGTTATCCGATATTAAATGCCGGAGTTTTCGCCCTCCGAAAAGATGCTTTGCACTGGGAAATATGGGCGGAAAAACTCAATCAAGGATTGCAGAAGTCCGGCTGTGTCATGACAGACCAATTTGCCCTCAACCTGGCTGTTTATAGTGGCGAATTGTTCAATCTGACTGAAATGCTCCCAGCTTGGTGCAATTGGATATTCAACGGTTTTCCGGTTTGGGACAAGCAGCGAGGCTGTTTTGTGGAGCCGTACTTGCCGCAGGAGGCGATCGGCATTTTGCATTTAGCTGGCCGCCAGCAGTTTGACCGAGTACAATTGAGGGCAACTGACGGCGATCTACTGGAAATTAGCGTCCGTTATCAACCTACAAAACAGGCAGCACTACCAATATTTCAAGAACTAAAAATGACCGATAAAGCACATGAAATTAACAAAAGTAATTTATTACAACCAGGCGATTATGTTTCCCCACGGTTCCAAATAATTATACCTGACTCCTATTTCCCCAATATGATTATTGCCGATCCAAATGCGAGTAATTGGCCTTATTTGCGCCGGGAAATTCCGCATAATTGGTATGCAGATAAGCGCTATCCATTTATCGGGTTTTTGAATCGCGACGAAGCGCACATTCTTTACAATACAGCTCTGCAATTCAAAGGTAAAAAAGCCTTAGAAATAGGCTGCTGGCTAGGGTGGTCAGCCTGTCATTTAGCTCTCGCAGGAGTTGAGTTAGATGTCGTAGATCCGCTGTTAGAAAGAGAGGACATTAGACAAAGCGTAATCGACTCAATTCAAGGTGCTCTAAATGCCTCGGGTGTTCAAACATCAGTGGAGCTAATACCAGGCTACAGCCCCCAAAGAGTCGAAGAATATTCCGCTCAATTCAACCGCAAATGGTCGTTAATTTTTATTGACGGAGAACACGGAGAACCGGGGCCGTTAAATGACGCAATTGTTTGTGAAAAATTGGCTGAGGAAGATGCAATAATTTTATTTCACGATTTAACTGCTCCCGATGTGGCTCAAGGTTTAGATTACTTGAAGCAAAGGGGATGGCAAACGGTAGTATATCAAACAATGCAAATTATGGGTGCAGCTTGGCGTGGCAATGTTACGCCCGTCCAACATCAACCAGACCCCAATATTTCCTGGCAGTTGCCAGCACATTTGCACGGTTACAATATTAGCAGTTTAGAGACAATTAATTCTCAAACAGCCAGCCAAACCAATCAAAACCAACAGTCATCTTATACAAGAGATTTTTACCAATTAATCGGAGAAGGAACTCGCAGTTCTGCTAGAGAAATTATTCCCCTGCTGTTAGACTTGCTGCAACCAATTTTACCTAAAAGTGTGGTAGATGTGGGCTGCGGTACGGGAAGCTGGTTAGCTGCGTTTCACAAGTTGGGAATTGCTGATTGTTTGGGAATAGATGGCGATTATGTCGATCGCACTATTTTACAAATTCCTTTAAATCAGTTCCAATCCGCCGATTTAAAGCAACCGCTGCAAATAAACAGAAAGTTTGACTTAGCAATTTCCCTGGAAGTTGCGGAACATTTGCCCGCTACCTGTGCAGAAAACTTTGTTAATTCTCTCACTCAACTAGCACCAGTGATTCTGTTTTCGGCTGCGATACCATTTCAAGGAGGCGTCGAACACGTTAACGAACAGTGGCCACAATATTGGGTTTATTACTTTCAGAAAAACGGCTATGCAGTTATTGACTGCTTGAGAAAAAAAATATGGAACAATGACAAATTAGAGCCTTGGTACGCTCAGAATATCTTGATTTTTGTTAAACAAGAATACTTGTCGGGACATCCAAGGTTAGTAAATGAATATCAAAATACCGATCTGAATCAATTAGCCATCGTCCATCCCAAGATTTATTTTTACAGCTTGCAAGCTGCTAGAAATTCGGCACATAATTTACAATCAGAAAGTGTCAAACAAGTTTCACCATCGCCACAATTGGCAGATCAACCTTTGGTATCTGTGATTATTCCCTGCTACAATCAATCTCATTTTTTGCTGGAAGCAGTAACTAGCGTGATTAACCAAACTTACAAAAATTGGGAAATTATCATTGTCAATGACGGCAGCTTAGATACTACCATCACAGTTGCCAAGAATTTAATAGTAGCAAATTCCCAATATCAAATTAGGCTTGTAGAACAAACAAATCAAGGGCTTTCAAGTGCTAGAAATGCTGGCATAGCAGCAGCAAACGGTGAATACATTATGCCTTTAGATGCCGATGATATCCTAGCTAAAAACGCCTTGACTGACCTTTTAGAAATATGTTTAAAATCAAATGTACCTTGCGTAGCATTTGGTTCTTATCAAATGTTTGGCACTGAAAATCGCATAGTACCCAGTTACGAGTTGTATTCTCCCGAAAATATCAAGCAATCTAACATGATTCACCCGTCTTCACTCTATCACAAATCTATTTTGGATTTGGTCAGCGGGTACAAAGTTGGGATGAAGGAAGGTTACGAAGATTGGGAGTTTTGGGTTAACTGTCACAAGCACAATATTCCCTTTTTGGGAACGAGAGAAGTAGTTGTCAATTATCGGCGTTCCCAGGGTTCTATGTTGGCAAAAGCTCAGCAATATCATCAAAAGTTGGTAGCACAAATTGTTTGTTACAACCGGGAAATTTACGATATGGAAAGCGTGAATAGTGCTGAAAAGCTATTGGGACTAATCGCAAGTTAATCTTGATTCTTTATTTTTTAGTCTCTTAGAGAGGGACTTCGTTTGTGTAGACGCGGTTTCAACCGCCGTCTTATCTCACATTGAGTATCACATCAAGAAAGCGCTTAACCTGTTTTTCCCAAGTCCAATTGAGCATAAAATTAGCCGCAGCTAAACCGCGACTTTTTGCTTCTTCGCGATTAGTATAAACTTGCTCCAAAGCCTCAACAACTTCTGCAACCTCAGACTCTCCCCAACCTTCTACACCGGAAAAAGGAGCAGTAGGTTTAACTCGTCCTTGATTCGATAAAGGATAGCAAATGTTATGGTAAATCAAGTCTAAATGACCAGTATTTGCTGATAAAATAGTCGGAATTCCGCAGGCCATACTTTCCATCGCGACTAAATTAGTGCCGCCTTCGCAGCGGTTGGTGAAAACAGCGCAGTCAGCTTCTCGCAAAATTTGTCCGGCGAGGTGATTGGGAATTAAGCCGATGTCGATAAAAGAGTCAATCGGCAAACCGTTCGCCACTAACCATTGGGAAATTCCTAAACTTCCGTCGCGGTTGATATTGGGAAGTCCCGCAACGTTTCCGGTTTGTTCGATTCCTAACATATACTGAGGCCAAAAATTGTGCCATGTTGTTAGTAACAAAGCCTCTGGATGTTTGGCGCGAAATCGTTTGAAAGCTGCAATTACAATATCTTGCCCTTTGCGATATTCCAGTTTGCCGCCGGAGAAAATGACGAAGCGATCGCCAAATAGATTAGATTTGGGTGCAGGATGGAAAATTGTTGGGTCAATTCCTTGATGTACCATCGCCACATTAGTCAAGCCGCAGCTTCTCAAAACATCCGCATTCCAGTTGGAACCGGCGACAATGGCGCTATATTTTTTGGCTGTTTCTACTGCTTCTGTTGTGATTCGTGTGTCTTCAAAAAATATGACTCCTATTTCACAAGCGCTGGTAATTTGATTGTCAACTCCAGAGGATGCTAAATTATTCCCCAAAGCGTAAAGTACGGGAAAATTACAACTGATTTGTTTGTCGGAATTGGCTGCTACTAATTCATGAAAAGTTTTATGCTTTTCAATTACAGGTAATAACAGCGATTTATGCAGCGGATTCATTGATTCTGAGGTGATAGATGGCGGTGCTAAAAGTGCAACTTCCCAGGCGGGATTTTGCCGCAGTTGTAGTGTTAAATTCAGGCAGTAAATTCCCCAGCCGCTGGTGATGCTGAGGGGCCAACTAATGCCGATTCCGGTAATTTGTGGGGGAGTTTCTGGGGGTTGGATTTGAGGCGGAGTATAAGAATCTGCGTTACCAGGCTGAGTCTGGGGACGAGAAGAGATTAAGTGTTCTAAAGCTCTTTTTATGCGATCGCAAACTCCATCCCAATCACCGGCTTTTTGCTGGCGAAACAGACGCACAGTGGGATACCAAGGGCTATCTTCGCGATCGAGCATCCACCGCCAATCGGGAACAAAAGACAGCAAAATCCAGACGGGTTTGCCCAAAGCACCGGCTAAGTGAGCCACAGAAGTATCTACGCAAATTACTAAATCGAGTTGCGAAATAATTGCTGCGGTGTCGGCAAAATCGACGCAATGTTCGCTCAAATCTTCAATTTGGTGTTGCTTTAATAAAGTGCGTGAAGCGCTGCTATCCTGTAAGGAATCGCCCCCTGACAAATCTTTCTGAAGACTGTAAAAACTCACTCCCGGAACATCTACAAATTTCAGAAAATCGCTCAATTTACACGATCGCCGATGATTGTGGCGGTGCAGCGGGCCGCCCGCCCACACAATACCTACTTTTAGTTTATTGTTCGGCTCTAGGGAAAATTTAAAATCCTGTGGCGGAGCTAAATAAGGAATATTCGCCGGTATATTTTCCAAAGTCGTTCCCAGAATTCGCGGCAAACTTAGCAGCGGGGCTTGCACTTGAAAATCTACCAAATCACTCGGCTTGACTCCTACTATATCGACTCCTGAAACTCCTTCAAATAAACGCTTTAGCAAGACATGACACGCAACAACAACTTTGCCGCCTTTTTGCTTAACTAAAGGCGCGTAGCGGATAAACTGTATCGTATCCCCAAAACCTTGTTCAGGGTGCAATAAAATTGTTTTTCCCTGCAAATCAGAGCCGTCCCAAAGTGGTTGCTCAAAAGAGCGCTGATCCAATTGTTGAGTTTCCCAGCGCGATTCGTACTCTGCAAAACCAGCATCAAAATTCCCAGTTAAAAGCAAAGCTAATGCTAGTCTCAAGCGCCAATTGGGGGAGTTGGGACGTAGTTGAATTGCTTTATTGTAGAAGTCGATCGCCTCTGCGACTTGCCCCTGTTCTTCGAGGGCAGAACCCAAGTATAAGTTAGTTTGAGCCTGGTTGGAATTGATTTTTAGCGATTTTTGGTAATGAGCAATAGCCTCGCCTATTTGCCCGTTTTCCTGTTTGAGATAACCTAAATAACTGTGGGCTGCGGCGTGGCTGGGTGAGGCGGCAATTACTTGTTCATAACGAGCGGCTGCCTCTGCTTTTTTACCTTGTTTTTCTAAGGCATTTGCTATGTGAAATTGTACCTGTGCGGGCGATAAAAAAAATCGAGGCGAAGCTTCGGTATCTCCGTTACCAGGCACAGCTTGGGAACGAGTAGAAATTAGGTATTTTAAGGCGGTTTTTATGCGATCGAATACTTCCTCCCAATCGCCCGGTGTTTGCTGCCGAAACAGTCGCGCCGTCGGATACCAAGGGCTGTCTTCGCGTTCCAACATCCACCGCCAATCCGGCATAAAACACAGCAAAATCCATAGGGGTTTACCCAAAGCACCGGCTAAGTGCGCGACAGCAGTATCCACGCAAATTACTAAATCTAGTTGCGATATCACTGCCGCCGTATCGGCAAAATCGTTCAAATTGTCGCTCAAATCTATCACGGTAATTTGAGTTAACAAAGTACGATTTCCCGCCGACACTTCTTTCTGAAGACTGTAAAAACTTACACCGGGAATATCTAACAATGTCAGGAAATAGCTTAAATCGCTCGATCGCTGAAAATCCTTCAAATGTTCCGAACTTCCCGCCCAGACAATCCCAACTTTGAAATTGCGATCGCAATTTAGGGAAAATTGCCAATTCGGCGGCGCAGCTAAATAAGGAACATTTGCCGGTATATTTTCTAAATTGGTTCCCAGAATATACGGCAAACTCATCAGCGGTGCTTGCACTTGGAAATCCGGCAATTCATCCATCCGAACAGCCACTTGTTGGATGCCAGGAATCTGCTTAAATAAACGCTTCAGTTCTTGATAGCAAGAAATGATTACTTGACCGCCTTTTTGCTGCACAATTGCCGCGTATCGCACAAATTGAATGGCATCGCCCAAACCTTGTTCGGATCGGAGCAAAATAGTTTGTCCGTTCAAATCTGAACCGTCCCAAACTGGTTCGTCAAAATTCAACCGTGGTAATTTTTTCGCCTGTTCTGTTTGCCAGCGCCACTCGTATTCTGCTAAACCGCGCAGCCAATCCCCAGTCAATAGCAAGACTAAGCTTAAATTGAAATGAGCTTTAATAGAATTTGCATCAAGTTCTATAGCTTTATGGTAACACAAAATTGCTCGATTTACGTCTCCTAATTGTTCAACAGCACTGCCTAAATTAGTAATAGCTTCTAGATAATTATGGTTCAAAGATATGGCTCGTTCCAAGCTAGAAATTGCCTGTTCTATTTTCCCCGCCCCCAAGCATAAATTTCCCAGGTGATAGTGTCCTGTAGGATTGTTTGGTTCTACTTCAATTGCACGCTCGTAAAGCCGTTCAGCCTCATCTAGCTGAGATTGTGTTTGCATCGCCGCACCCAAATTTACCAGCGCTGGCACGTAATTGGAATTGACAGAAAGTGCTTGATGAAAACACGCGATCGCACTCGGCAACTCGTTCTGCTGCTGGAGTATCGCGCCGAGATTGTTGAGAGCTTTGACGTACACCGGATTCAGGGCGATCGCCTTTTGACAGCAAGATATAGCAGCCATTATATTGCCTTGATCTTGCAGCAAAATACCCAAGTTATTGTGCGATTGAGCGCAGTTAGGGTCGATTTCGATCGCGCGCTGGTAATAGGTGGCAGCTTCGGCTAAATCGCCTGTTTGGTGCAGCGTCACGGCCAAATTAGTGGTAGCTTCTATCGAATTCGGCTGCAAAACCAAAGCATTCTTAAAATAAGCGATCGCCTCGGTAAATTTTCGTTGCGACTTGAGAATATTTCCCTGATTAAACTGTTTTTGATATAATTCAATATTGGTTTGAGTTTCTCTTGGCGGTATAGCTGGTTTATGCTGGACAATTCTTTCTCTCAGCGCCAAAGCAGCTTCTTCTAAAACTCCTTCCCAATCTCCCGCTGTTGACTGGCGAAACAGCCGCGCCGTGGGATACCAAGGACTATCTTCGCGTTGCAACATCCACCGCCAATCCGGCACAAAACAGAGCAAAATCCACACTGGTTTGCCCAAAGCACCGGCCAAGTGCGCTACAGAAGTATCTACAGAAATCACTAAATCTAAAGCCGATATTGCAGCCGCAGTATAGGCAAAGTCGTGCAAATAAGAGCTTAAATCTGTGACAGGCATTTGCTCTAACAAAGCGCGTTCCTGGGCTGTCATTTCCTTTTGCAAACTGTAAAAATCTACTCCGGGAATATCCAACAGTTTTGTTAACAAATTAAGCGGTAACGAGCGCAGCTTATTTTGCGAATGTTGAGGATTTCCAGACCACACAATCCCTACTTTTAAATTAGCAGTTTGGCTGAGAGTAAATTCTAAACCGGGTGGCGGAGCTAAATAGGGAATCTTTGCCGGTATAGTTTCTAAAGTTGTTCCCAAGATGTGTGGCAAACTCATTAGCCGCGCGCGAAATTGAAAATTCGGCGCATTTTCTGGACTAATGATTAACTCATCGATTCCCGCAACTTGTGCAAATAAGCGCTGCAAATGTGGCCAACACCAAACAATTACCCGACCACCTTTTTGCTTAACTAACTCTGCGTAGCGGACAAACTGAATGGCATCGCCTAAACCCTGTTCCTGGCAAATCAAAATGGTTTTTCCATCCAAATCTTTGCCGTCCCAAACTGGCTGAATAAAGTTGTGATTTGGGAACTGTTTTTCTTGAACTAGGAGTCGCCATTCGTACTCGGAAAAACCACGCTTAAAGTCTCCCGACAGCAGTAAAGCTAAAGCTAAATTTAGGTGAGCTTCGGGGTTAGCGATATTAAATTGAACTGCTTGACTGTAGTGGGTGATAGCATCTGCAAATTGGCCGCCTTGGTGCAAAATGTTTCCTAAACCGTTGATGGGATTGACATAACCGGGTTTGAGTTCGATCGCCCGATTGTAACAATCCATCGCCTCCGTCGTTTTTCCCGCTTCCTCAAAAGTTTTGCCGAGATTGTTCAAAGCTTCGGGAAAATCGGGTTTCAGGCTCAAAGCTTGCTGATAGCAGGCGATCGCATCTTCAATTTTGCCCTGTTTGTGCAGGACAATTCCCAGATTGCAGTGAGCCTGTGCACTGGCTGGCAATTTCTGAATCGCCTGCTGGCAAAAAGCTAGAGCCTCATCTAACTTATCTTGGTTTGACAGGCAACTCCCCAAAGCGAGATCAGTTTCTGCCAAATCCGGTTGCAGCGCCAGAGCTCGATCGTAGTATGCGATCGCATCGGCAATTTTGCCCTGCCCGATCGAGGCGTATGCTAAATGGTGCAGGGCCTCCACATAATTTGGCTCGATCGCGATCGCCCGTTCGTAATTTGCGATCGCCCGTTCATAATTCGCGCCCGATTCCGCTTCCTCCCCTTGTGCCTCCAAAGCAATTCCCAAATTAAAATAAGCCACCGCACAATTAGGATTGACTTGAATTGCTTGCTCGTAGCAGCTTATAGCCTCCGCCACATCCCCTTGCTCTTCCCGCAACAGGCCCAAGTTAATCAGCGCTTCCGCGCAATTCGGGTTCAAAGACAGCGCCCGCTCGTATTCTGCGATCGCCTCTTCAGTCTCCCCTGCTTCCGCGAGCGCGCTGCCCAAATTGCTCGCAGTTTCCGCCAAATTCCCGTCGATTGCTAGCGCTTGTCGGTAGTGCGCGATCGCCTCTGGGAGCCTGCCGGTGTGCTGTTTGACAACGCCTAAATTGCTGTGAGCGGCTGCATAATTTGGAGAGATCGCGATCGCTCGTTCATAACATTTGATCGCACCGCCAAAATCCGCTTGCTGCTGCAAATCCACGCCCAACCGAAACTCTGCATCCGCCGCATCCGACGGCACAAATGCAGCAGCAACCGCGCCTAGAGCTTGCACAACCCGATCGAAAACGTCCTCCCAGTCGCCCCGCTGATGCTGCCGGAACAGCCGCGCCGTCGGATACCAAGGACTATCTTCACGCTCCAGCAGCCACCGCCAATCCGGCGAAAACGCCAGCAAAATCCACACCGGTTTGCCCAAAGCGCCCGCCAAATGGGCGACAGCGGTATCGACACTAATCACTAAATCCAGTTTGGCGATCGCAGCCGCAGTATCGGCAAAATCGCCAAAATGCGGACTCAAATCTACGATCGACCTTTGATTCAACAGCGTGCGATCGGCCTCGGAAACCTCTTTCTGCAAGCTGTAAAAACTTACCCCCGAAACGTCCAAAAGCGACAGAAACTGACTTAAACTGCACGAACGCTGCTTGTTTTTGCGGTGTTTTGGATTCCCCGCCCAGACAATGCCAACTTTCAAAGTGCGATCGGGCAAAAGTGCAAATTCAGCACCCGCCGGCGGAGATAAATAAGCAGTATTTGCCGGTATTGTTTCCAGCTTTGTACCGATAATATACGGCAAACTCAACATCGGCGCTTGCACATCAAATTCCGGCAGTGGCTCGCCTTTAACTATTAGCAAATCAATGCCGTCAACCGTTGCCAACAAACGGTGCAATTGCGGGTAACAACCAACAATTACCCTACCGCCTTTATTTTTGACGATCGCAGCGTAGCGAATAAACTGAAGCGAATCGCCTAAACCTTGCTCAGCGTGCAGCAAAATAGTCTTTCCCACCAAATCAGAACCGTCCCACAGCGGCCGGTATTCTCTTGCCGAAACTGTATTATCCGAGCCCGTCAAAAAACAGGAATGACCAGTGTGAAATTCTTTAATTTGCCAGCGCCACTCGTATTCAGCGAGACCATTTTCCAAATCTCCCACCAACAGCAAAGCCAAGGATAAATTCAGGTGAGCGCTAGCGTGATTTGGACTTAAATGAATCGCTCGTCTGTAGCAGGCGATCGCATCTTCTACCGCGCCTTTTTCCAGAAATGTCCTGCCTAAATTGTTGATAGCTTCCACAAAATCCGGCAGCAATTCTAGAGCTTTGTGATAATACTCGATCGCATCTTCTAAATTGCCCTGTTCTTGCAACACTGTTGCCAGATTGTTGTAAGCTTCCCAGCTATGCGGATGAATTTCCAGCGCTCGCCGGTACAGCTCGATCGCCCTTACAAGTTCGCCTTTTTCTTGCAGCGCCACGGCTAAATTAATCAGGGCGGGTACGAAATCCGGTTGAGCTACAAGAGCTTGCTCGTAATGTGCGATCGCCTCTTCCACTTGACCTTGTTCCTCAAAAATCTTTGCCAAGTTGTAAGCTGTTTGAGGAATATTTGGATCGATGGCTAAAGCTTCTCGGTAATGGGGGATAGCGGCTTCCAATTCGCCCTTTTCTTGCTTGAGAAAACCAAAATTAATCCGCGCTTGAACGCAATTTGGATCGAGAGATATAATCTGTTCATAAAGGGCGATCGCCTCTTCCTTATCACCTGTTTCCATTAACTGTTCTGCTTGCCGCAATAAATCCTCTAAAACAACTAAATTCTCGCCAGCCGTTCCGATCGCAACCGATGTCTCAATCCCCTGCGAGTGCTTAGCTGCGGAGCCTTCTGCCAACCCTTCACTCGCCATCACAAATATTTGTTTACTCTCTTTAACCACGCTTGCACCTGTCATTTTGAGAGCCACAGAATCGAGGTCAGGCTTATTATTAGCAGTCATTGCGAGTGAAACGAAGTCAAGCTGCTCGTGGGCAGAATCCTCGGAATAACTAGCAGTATTGGCGATCGCAAATAAACTCAAAGCCGCCTGTACTTCCTCAAACAATTCTTGCCAACTTTCCGGCTGACTTTGGCGGAAAAGCCTCGCAGTTGGATACCAAGGATTATCTTCACGATCCAGCAGCCAACGCCAGTCAGGAGCAAAAGAAAGCAGCACCCAAACCGGTTTTCCTAAAGCACCAGCTAAGTGCGCCACAGCCGTATCGACACTAATGACTAAATCCAGTTGAGATATAGCCGAAGCGGTATCAGCAAAGTCGTTCAAATGCGGAGTTAAATCCGGCACCAAGTGTTGGTTCAACAAAGTGCGATCGCTCTGGGACAAGTTTTTTTGTAAACTATAAAAAGCAATTCCCGGAACATCCAAAAATCGAATAAAATCGCTCAAGCTGCAAGAACGCTGATTGTCTTTACGGCGCTGCGGACTCCCCGCCCAAACAATCCCTACCTTCAATTTGGCATCAGAAGAAAGCGCAAATTTGCACTCACCAGGCGGCTCTAAATAAGGAACATTTGCAGGTATTGTTTCCAGAGTTGTCCCCACAATCCGCGGCAAACTCATCAGCGGTGCGTGAACGTCAAATTCTGGCAAACTTTCAAAACTAACTGATAAATATTCAATGCCGGCAACAGTCGCAAACAGCCGCATCAATTCTGGATAGCAAGCCACCATAACTTTAGCGCCTTGGCTGCGAAGAATTGGGGCGTAGCGAATAAACTGAATAGAATCGCCGAAGCCTTGCTCAACGTGCAGTAAAATAGTTTTCCCCTGCAAATCCGAACCATCCCAAACCGGCTGTTTAAATTGCCTCGGTTGTACTTGCGGAGTGCGCCACCGCCACTCGTATTCAGCAAAACCGCGCTGAAAATCTCCGAACAATAGCAAAGTTAAACCTAATTCCAGGTGTGCGGTGGCGTTGTCTGGCTGTAATTCCAAGGCTCGACTGTGACAAGAAAAAGCCTCTTGAAATTCTCCTAAATCGACCAAAGCGTGTCCAAGATTGTTAATAGCTTCCACGAAGTCTGGCTTTAAGTTTAATGCTTGTCGGTAGTGGGATATTGCTGCTTTTGCATTGCCTTGTTCGTGGAAGAATGCTCCTACATTGTTGTGAGCTTCGGGATTGTTTGGTTCTAGTTTTACAGCTTGCTGGTAGCAGTTGAAAGCTTCGGCTAATTTCCCCTGCTGTTGCAAAACTGTTCCCAACCCCATCAGAGAATATGTCAAGTTGGGATTGATTTTTAAAGCGTGCAGGTAACAGGCAATTGCCTCGTTTAATTGATTTTTTTGTTTAAATAAATGTCCTAAATTGTGCGCTGTTTCGTGCAGGTTTGGATCGAGTCGCAGCGCTGTTTGGTAATATAAAATAACCGCGTCTATTTCACCTAATTGCTGTTTAATCCAGCCCAAATTATTGTAGGCGAGTGCAGAATTTGGCTGGATTTTGATTACTTGTTCGTAACTGGCGATCGCCCTTTGATACTCGCCTACATCCAGTAAAAGATTAGCCTTATTTAAATGTGCTTCTACAAAATCGGGGTTTTGGGCGATCGCCTGTTCGTAAAAGTCGATCGCTTCGGCAAGTTTTCCCTGCTGTCTCGCCGCTATTCCCAACAAACACAGCACGTTTGCTGATTCCGGCTGTACTTCTATTATTTGCCGGTACAAATTCTCAGCTTCTAACAAACGGCCCGCTTGGTGATGTTCCCAAGCTAATTTCAAAGAGTCTTCGGCACCCAGTTTGCAGGCAGATTTCCGAATTTTTTTTTGAGAAGCCATAGTTGTCTTTGTTGTTTGGGAGTTCGCTAACTGGTAATTACCAAATTGTTCTAATTTGTTAACTCTTCCTTCCTTCTTCCTTCTTCCTTCTTCCTGACATCCGTGGAGCGAATCCGTTGCCGAACTTCCTTCTTCCTGACATCCGTTACATCCGTTACATCCGTTACATCCGTGGAGCAAATCCGTTGCCGAACTTCCTTCTTCCTTCTTCCTTCTTCCCCTTCTACCCCAACAAACAAGCTGCGGGAAAAATTAGATATTCTAAGAAAAACAACTTCCAGATAAACTGATAAAATGCAGCAATTTCTATTTTATCGTCCAAATCAACTTTCGCGCTCCAAAACCACATCAAACCCAAAGCCGCCAAATGAGAAACTGCCAGAAACACTAAATTAACATTAGACAATACGATCGCTCCGGCCAAAGTCGCGCCCAAATAACAAACCGTCAACACCCAGCGAGATAAATTAAAGACGGCCGGCTTGCCCAGCTCAATCGTAAACGTAGTAATATTATATTGCTTGTCCCCTTCCATGTCCGGGATATCTTTAAAAATGGCGATCGCAAACGTAAACACCACAACAAAAATCGTCAGCACCCAAACTTCCGCAGGAATCCCAAAAGAAACACTCTCCAAACTCCAGCCAGAAAAAATGCTTTTCGCCATTCCCAAACGCAACACCCAATTAAAGTGCAAAAATAACCCTAAATTTACGATCGCGCCCCGCACCGTAAAAATGCACAGCGCCGCCCAAAAAGGAAACCGTTTCAGCCGAATTGGGGGCAGAGAATAAGCAGTACCTATTGCCAAACTAACGCCAACGGTAGCCAGCAAAAACGGGCCTTGTAAAACAGCCGTCAAAATTGCTATAATTCCCGTTGCAATTACAATTAATTCCCCCGTTTTCCGAGAAAACACTCCCGAGGCGATCGGCAAATACGGCTTATTAATTTTATCAATTTCAACATCTTCTAACTGATTCAATCCCACAATATAAATATTGCCGCAAATGCAAGCCAACCAGGCAAAAGCTAGGGGCAAAAATACAGGATTCACAAACAGCCGCGCGCTTTGGGCGATCGCGTACAAAGCCAGGACGCTCAACGTAGTCCCCACAATAGTATGCGGCCGAGAAAACTCCCAAAATGCCCTCACCCAGCTTTGCGGAGCCGAGCCATCTTTATCTTTATCAATCCAAGACTTACCAATCGAATCGTTGCCCATAAATTTCACAAACGCACCAAAAAATATTCTGTAGCCTCTCCTGTAAGGTGCGCGACGCGCACCTCACTCATCAATTAAAAACTCAAAAATTCTCTAATCCATCGCTGTTATTTTACAGCACAAATCAGCCCAAAACGAATCAACCCGCTCTGATATCCACGGCTCATCAATCCGAGAGCAAGTGCTGCTTGAATAGTCGTCCAACCGCTCGTTAGTAAACCCCAAATTGCGCTCGGAGTCAAAGCAGAATCGATCACCACATCCCAAAAAGGAGCAACAGCTTTTGACCAATCAGCGGTGCGAATACTTGTCAAAGGCAAACTGCGGACAATTTCCTCATATTCCGGCAAAGAAATCACGTAAGGCAAAGCATAAACCTGGTAAATTTCTGCCAACTCCTTTCTTTCTGCATCAGTTAATTCTCCCACCGTTTCTCCCAGCGGGCGGTGACACCAAGTTGCCAAAATCAAAGTTCCTCCCGGCTTGATTACGCGGCAGCATTCCTGCAAAAACTTAATTTTGTCGGGCATATGTTCGCCACTTTCGAGCGACCAAACCAAGTCGAATGACTCGTCAGGGAAAGGCATATTCAAAGCATCGGCCACCAAAAAGTTCACATTGCTTTCTAGCCCAGCAATTTTAGCGCGTTCGGTCGCTCTGTTGGCCTGTACCGGACTCAGAGTAATCCCGGTAGCTGTAACGCTAGCGCCCGTTTTGTTTTGTTCGGGCGATCGGCTAAAATCTCGATCAACCCCGCCATCCAACTTTAAATTATTTTGCGCGATCGAACTAAACTTTTGAGTCAAATAAAGCGTGCTGCCGCCGATCCCGCAACCGACATCGAGAATGCGGTAAGATTCACACAGTGCCTTCTCTGACGGTACTCCAGCCCATGCCAGCAGTTCTTCTATCAAATCTATCTGAGCCTGTCGGCGCTCTTTTTTCAAATTGCCATCCGCGCCGTAGTAACCGTGGTGCATATGTTCGCCCCACACCTGTTCCCACAAACCGCTAGAAGCGTCGTAGAGTTCCTGAATTTGCTGGTAAAGTGTTGATGTCATCGCCGGATCGCAAGTTATTAAAGGAATTCTACCGTTATTTTCACGATGTTGTCATAGAATGTGGCGATTTGGTACGATCGGTCGATCGGCATTCCCCAGACCGAGATATCCTTATTTATACCCCTGGATAGATTTGTCGGTTTCCTCTCAAATCGAAAAATCTCAAATCTCAAATCGATTTGTCGGTTCCCTCTAAAATCTACAATCTAAAATCTAAAATCTAAAATCTAAAATCGAATGACTGTCTCGCGAACCATTTGCTTGGGCTTTCTCGCCGTCATCGCCGCAGGTGCTCTACTACTGATGATGCCCTTTTCCACAATCGATGGAAATTGGAACGATCCCATCACAGCAATCTTCACCTCGACTTCCGCTGTTTGCGTCACAGGCTTGTCGGTTGTGGATGTCGGAAAATATTACTCTTTTTGGGGGCAACTGTGCCTACTTTTGCTCGTGCAAATAGGAGGCTTGGGCTACATGACAGCCACCACTTTTTTGCTGCTGTTATTAGGCCGCCGCTTTGGCTTAAAAGACAAAATTGCCCTGCAACAATCTCTTGACAAATCCGGGCTGGCCGGCGTAGTGCAACTCGTGCAGTCAATTCTAGCAACAACCGTTTTGTTTGAATTAACTGGAATGTTTTTGCTGATGTCGGTTTTTGTCCCAGAATACGGATTCAAAGAAGGTCTGTGGGCTGCCGTATTTCACAGCGTTAATGCCTTTAACAACGCCGGCTTTAGCCTCTACTCAGATAGTTTTACCCGCTACGTCAGTTCGCCTGTGCTTAACTTCACAATCGGCAGTTTGATCGTATTTGGAGGAATCGGCTATCAAGTAATTATGGAAATGTACCTGTGGCTGCGCGCTCGCTTCAACAAAAGCCCGGTATGCACAGTTTTTTCCTTAAACTTCAAAGTTGTTACCAGTACAACTGTTGTCCTTTTATTTTTAGGAACGCTAATCTTTTTGGTGCTGGAATACAACAACCAAGCAACTTTAGGCCCTCTAAATTTTCCTCAAAAGGTCATGGCAGCTTGGTTTCAATCTGTTACTTCCCGCACGGCGGGATTTAATACAATTAACTTCGGCGAAATGAGCGACGCAGCGCTATTTATGACGATCGCCCTAATGTTTGTCGGCGCCAGTCCCGGCAGCACCGGCGGCGGCATCAAGACCACAACTTTTAGGATATTGTTTAGCTGTACCGCAGCAGTTCTCGAAGGCCAGGAAGATGTGGAGTGCTATCAGCGTCAAATCCCGCCAGCAATGATTTTGAAAACCATTAGCGTAGTCTTCGGTTCCCTGTTAGTCGCCTTCACATCTGCAATTTTAATTCAGCTAGCCAATCCCGAACTAGAATTTATCACAGTTTTGTTTGAAGCCGTGTCAGCTTTTGCCACTGTCGGTCTTTCCACAGGGATTACAGCTAAGATTTCATTGATCGGCAAGTTGGTTTTGATTGCTACAATGTACATAGGTCGGGTTGGCGTGCTGCTGCTGATGAGTGCCGCTGTCGGCGACCCCAAACCCAGAGCTTTTAAATATGTTGAGGAAAGTTTGTTAGTTGGATAGAAAAATCCTCCCTAGTTGCTGATAATCTAAACAATGGGTGAGAACCCAAATCAACTTTTACTACTTACCCAAAAATCAAAAGGAGGCGGCGCTGTCTTTGCTACAATTTAAAAAGCAAGACTTTCAGCGCTGGATATTGAGTGAACCTGTCATCTTTGAATTTTTTGAGCGGTTTGCGCGCCGAAAACAAGCAGTTTGCAGTTATTGGTTTGGGACGCTTCGGCAAAGCTGTGTGTTCGACCCTGCATGACTTGGGTTACGAAGTCCTCGGGGTTGACACCGACGAAAAAAAAGTAACTCAAGCTTTGAACGATCGTATAGCTGCTCACGTTGTGCAGTTAGATTCTACTGAGCCTAGCGCTCTTAGGGGAGCGGGTATATTTGAATTTGAAACAGTGATTGTGGCGATCGGCAATTACTTAGCAGAAAGCATTACCACCACCCTAAATCTTAAGGAAGGCGGGGTAAATCACGTAATAGCCAAAGCTTCCTCGGAAACTCACTTGAAAATTTTGCAAAAAGTCGGCGCAGATCATGTGGTTTTTCCAGAACGAGAAATGGGCTGCTCTTTAGCCCGAATTCTTACAAAACCCAGCATTTTAGAACGCTTTGATCTCGACCCAGATCACAGCATAGTTGAGTTGCTCGTTCCCGAAAAGTTTGACGGTAAAACAATTTCGGATTTGGAGCTCCGGCGCAGGTATGGTTTGAACTTGCTAGCAGTCGGTCGCACCGACAAGTTCGAGATCAATCCGCAGCCGAACCAACGCTTGAGCAAGGGCGAGGTGATGGTAGTAATTGGTTCTAATAAAGATATCAATCGCTTACCAATTTAACAGCTCGCCATTTGACGTACATACAACCCACATTCCGCACGTCAACTTGTAGTATACTAAGTAATACGATAATTCTGAGTTATTTGACGTTTTCTTTACGTATAAATACTTAGTTGTCCTATTTTAGTGTTTGCAAAACTACCAAATAAATGTAATAATTACATATTACATTTTGAAGTGCGGAAGGTGGGATACAACAACAGACTTGGACTCATAAACCCGGTTTCTTGGGTTCCGAGTGTCTAAGTCCTAAGCAATTCTTGCGGGATGTTTGAAAATTTCATATCCTCACAAACCCGGTTTATCTAAGATAAACCGGGTTTCTCTGTCGATCTTTATGTTCTAATTTTTAACCGAAATATCTAAATTTAATTTCACCAATGCTGGGGTTGATTCCACCTTTGCGACCTCCTATGAGAACATAGCTGAGACAAATAGCGAAAATTTCCACAAAGTAGCATTACCCGATCGCGCTCCCGCAAATCATAGGAGCGCTAGCCCTGAAAATTCAGCCGACTTTCAATATTTTTTGCAAATAAGCTTTGCCGAAAACCAGCACCGCCAACACTAGAGCGAGTTCAACAGGCCAAGGACACACCGCCACCAACCAAATTAACGAACACATTCCAATAATTGCAGCTATGGGAGCCGGAATTCCGTCTAGCGTTCTGTTGTCAGTCCCGGCAGTCACCCACCAAGCAATCAAGCATACCGTCAACGGAATCAAGCAACTTGTGATCATGATTTTTACCCCATTAATTTTTTTACATATGGCGTCTGAGCATATTGTAACAATACATCAAAGATTCGGAAATGCACCATTAATTACGATAAAATTTAAGGTTAGGTAATTCATACGCTGGGGTGATAAATTTAAAAAATTTTTAGCTTCGGCTCTCTCCAAAGGCAGAATTAGGCGGGCATCAATCATGATTTGGGGATTTTTATTTCGGCAGAAGTGATGAAAGCTTTCTACCTTGAGATGAATTGCGATGCGCTCATCTCTGCAAGTTATACTCAGGATTGCAGTCAGTTACTGTAGAGCGTGAATCAATGCTGGGCAAATTTTTTCGTAAGCCAGAATTAGAAAACATCGATCGCGTCCCCCCTGGTCAATACCTCGCCAACGGTTTTCCTGTGCTGACCTACGGCGATACACCCTCCGTCAGCATTGAAAGTTGGGAATTTAAAGTCTGGGGATTGGCAAAACCACAAACCTTCACTTGGTCGGACTTCCAGGCAATGCCCCAAAGTAACTTTACTGCGGATTTTCACTGCGTCACTCGGTGGTCAAAACTCGACGTGCAGTGGACGGGTGTCAAAGTCACAGATTTTATGAACTACATAGAAGTCGATCCAAAAGCTCTGCACGTCCTGGAACACTGCTATGGCGGCTACACTACCAACATTGCGATCGCCGACTTCCTCCGAGAAGAAAACTTTTTCGCCCACACCGTCTTCGGCGAACCTCTATCCGCAGACCACGGCGGCCCAATGCGGCTCGTAGTTCCCCACTTGTACGCTTGGAAAAGCGCTAAATGGATTAACGGCCTGGAGTTTACAGAAACCGAAGAACTCGGTTTTTGGGAACGCAACGGCTACCACCAGCGGGGCGAACCTTGGGCCGAGGAACGCTACAGCGGTCTGTTTTGATGCGCTCGATCGGGAGCAAGGACGGGGCCAGAGCTTCTCTATACAATCTTTGTGGAGGGGCAATCCGCTCTTTTACCGCTTCACTCTGCAGAAATTGCATCTTGTCGATCGCATCTTTGGGATATCTCACGCCACCGTATCTACTTAATTTAACCAAAATACGTAAACCCAAAGATCGCATTTTGTACGTAATTTACCCGATAGATAAACTACTTTAACTCCCCTACAAAAGTCCCAAAAAACAAATATTCCCAGTTTCTGGTTAATATAAAACTCCTCTAACTGTCAGTACACACAAATATTACCGTATTTATACTTAAGTGTTTGGTGTTGAGGATTTAGACTGAGAATTAAATAAAAAATTAGCATAAGCCAAATCAAAATCAGTTTCGCTGCTCCGCGCTCCCATGCCCGTGACTGCAAGGTTTCCATCCACACTCTTTATAATTATTTAGGGGGTATTTGTAGGGAGAGATCGCCCGCAGATAGATGCGATCGACAGCATTTGTGAAGGATATGTAAAGGCTTGATAAAGAATATGTCAAACTTTACCTAAAGTGCCCCAAATACAAACAAAGTATCGCATAATGAAATCATTAAGACCATCGCACAAAAGGAACAGGTTATGAATACCAAACTCTTATCCGCCCTCACAGCTACCGCAGCCGCCACAGCTCTGTTTAGCGCCGGAGCTCCAGCTCAAGCCTTCTCCTTTGGTACCAACGGCATCACATTCAGCCAAGATACAAGCGTCAAGTTTAACTTCAAAGAATCTCACGGTCAGTTCCAATCCTCTTTGGGAATCTACAGTGTGAAGGACTCGGCGGTCTCTCTAGTTAGCACCCTGTTTTCGGAAACTAAATCCTCAGACAACCAGTGGGAAAACGAATGGAAAGGAACTCTGGGCAATACAGTCTTGGGTTCTGGCTCGGTAGTATTCACATTCCTGGCAAATCAAATTTACACTTTGGGACTCGACAGCGGCTACAATGGCAGTGTCTACTCGACCTCAGCCTTGAACAGTGGCAGCCAGCAAGCGGTGTTTGGCGGGCAATCGCAACTGTGGGACGCACTTGGCAAAGAAACAACGAACGTCTTCCAAGCTGCCGGACAATTCACAAACGGCACAGGTTCTCTGTTTAATGGAGGCACGCTAATCTCCTTCGACGATCGTGGTAACAGCAACGATGCAGACTTCCAAGACTTCGCAGTGAGTGCAGAAGCAGTTCCAGAACCGATGACAATGACTGGTTTGGCTCTCGGTTTGGGTGGCTTGGTTGCAGCACGCCGTCGCCGCGCTAGCAAGACGACTTCATGATTTGTTTCAACCGGAACCATCTCCTCAATTACGTTTGACAACAAAATAAAATTATATTAGGAGGCGCGCTAATGAGAAATAGGCTCGCCTTTTGCTTGATTTGAAAAGTCAGAAGGGAGAAGTCCTATCAATTCTGGTTGCACTCCTCATGATTGTTGACTGTTGACTGTTGACTGTTGACTCGGGGTCGCCAAACTGAATAATGGTTGAGTGTCGGATATTGACTCGATTTTACGCCCGACGATGAAGCGCGGATTTGATATCAGGGTGAAGTTCGGGAACGCGCAGTGTACGGGATTTAACGGATTTAACGGATGGGTGTTGAGGGAAGAAGTCAAGCGTGAAGAAGTCAAGCGTGAAGCAAGAGGATTTTTCCCACTCTCGCCCTCTCCCACTCTCTCCCTCTCCCAACTCAAAATTCAAAACTCACTCACGGTAAATTGTTCGATCGTACAAAGTCACCAGTACCAGTTGAGGAATTTTAATCTTGGCCCGGATGCACACTACTTTAATCGCCACCATAACCAGGGTTTTTGTCCATCGCACCCGTGCTTGTTCCTGCAGCTTCCAATAATAGAGGACAATAAGATGCAAAGAATCTTGGTTAATGCCTAAACTATCAACTTCTGGAGTTGTTTGGGACAAAACGCCTTCGACTTCGGAAATAGCTTTAACCAAGGTTTCAATTGCTCAGGAAGGCCGGTCTCGTAGACTAAAATTAAACGCAGGTTGGTTCGCCTGTGTGGAATGGTTGTTAGTACCGGCACTGAATTGGTAAATACGATCGCCTTCGGCACGATAACTCGCTCTCCCCGATCACTAATAATTTGAGTTGAACGCAGCAAAATCTTTTCAACAGTACCTTCAAAGCCTTCTACAATTATCCGATCGCCCAATTGAAAGGGTAGAAGCAAAAGCTAACGAATTGTCGATATAACCGCCGTAATGTATTGCTAGAGGATATAAGCTCGTTCAGAGAAATCTGAACCTCTGGGTCAGGAATATCTGACAAGGGTAAGGACTATCAGGATTTTACGACCAAGATAGCGCACCACCTATAGAACCCATTTGAGATCTAAGAGGCTAGCCTCTTAATCATTAGCCTAATAAAACAAAGATTCATCTTGGCAGTGGCATTATCTAAAGTTCTCTCGAAGTTTTTGATCAGAATTTTACACCGCTCCATCCAAGCATTGGAGCGCTCGATGACCCACCTTAACTGGAACAAATCCCGATTGTCCTCTTTATTCTTTTTGTTTTTTTGAGGGTTTCTCCGAGAGTTCAAACTTAATTTTGGTGAGAATCTGTGGGTGAATTTTCTTCAACTCAGTAGTCAAATGGTCTGGGTGGTATCCAGGGCGAACGCATCTAAATCTTATGTTAGCAGAATATGGTATCTTGGAGAATAATTATTGATTACATACGAAACATTTAAGCAGAGTTAGTTCTTATGAAACTAAAGCCTAAAATCACCATTGCTGACCATTTTGCCGACTTAGAAGATCCAAGGATTGAGCGGACGAGACACCATCAATTAATTGATATTATCACGATCTCAATTTGTGCAGTAATTTGCGGTGCTGATACATGGGTGGATATCGAAAGTTACGGGCGAGCTAAACACGAATGGTTAAAGAAAATTTTAGAATTGCCGAATGGCATACCGAGCCATGACACAATTGCGCGAGTATTTTCTCGTCTCAAACCGGAGCAATTTCAAAAATGTTTTTTGAGTTGGATTCAATCTAT
>Ga0163148_10002182_pt1 | contig 23917 bp, 18 predicted proteins | sample OliLakLV19MP7P2_FD_148606 | JGI IMG/M metagenome (GOLD analysis project Ga0163148, IMG submission 148606) | Freshwater microbial mat bacterial communities from Lake Vanda, McMurdo Dry Valleys, Antarctica- Oligotrophic Lake LV.19.MP7.P2 | ecosystem: Environmental > Aquatic > Freshwater > Lake >... | reverse complement strand
ATCGATCAGCCGGTCGAGCAGCGCGGCGAGCATCGGCAACGCATCGGCCTGGGTCTGATGGCTGGTCTCGAGGTCATCCACCGCGAGGCGCAGCGCCCCGCTGGCAGGGACGACGCCATGCGCGGCGGCGTGCTCGAGCTCGACGCAGACCGGGAAGAGCATCGCCTCTTCGCGCTCGAGGTGGGCGGCGACGTCGGCGGCGTACGCGCCCAGCCGACGGTGAAGCTCGTCGGCGTCCGGGTCGCGCACCGCGATCGCCCTGGCCAAGCGCACCAGCCGTGGAAGTTCGCCGGCGAGATAGGCGTGGTGGCGAGCCACGATGTGGTCGACCAGATCCTGGAGTCCGACCTGGGACCAGTCCTCGTCCTCTTGCCATGACGGTTTGCGCGCGACCAGCGCGAGGCGATCCAGCACCGTATCCGGATGCCATCCTGATCGCGCGTAGCAGTCGGCGAGGCTGTCGTTGCCAGAGCCGACGGTGTCGATGCCATCGCTGATGAGCAAAGCTGAGAGGTCCGGGTAATGCATGAGCAGGTCGGCGACGGTGTCGACGTCGCTGAACGAGAACCGGCGCCACCGCTGATCACGTTGCCGCTCCGTCATTATCATGGCCGGCCTCGACGTAGACATGGCTGACGTGGGTCCATAAATGACTATAAATAGACACATTTATCCTAAAACAAGGGCCATCTTTCCGCACTGCTACCACCAGCTACCAAGGCCTCCCGGATTCAGGGGATCCGCATGCACACCGGCGTGGGAATCGCGTATGGTAGATGCCATGCCTGCGGACAACGGCGATGAGACCACCCTGATCCGGCGCGTATGGATCGAATCCGGCTGCATCCAATGCGCCTGGTGCAGCGACCTCATCCCGGACGTGTTCCTGGTGAGCGATGTCCATCAGTGCGCGGTGAAGGGTGGGGCTCGCAGCGACGGGTCCACCACGCCCAACCGCGACGAACGCGCAGCGCTGGTGCTGCCGATCGTCGATGCCGCCGCCGGATTCCTCGAATTCGTCGCCGCCGGGTGTCCGTCACTGGTGATCAAGTTCTCGGACCAGTAGGGATCGCGCCTCGACCACGTGCTATGCAGCCCCCGGGAACGCGGGAGGGCGTTCGACCGCTGGTATCAGCGACCGCCGACGCCAACCAGGGTCAGCACCAGCGGCCCGGTCAGCGCCAGCACCGCGACTCCGCCGATCATCAGCGCCCCACCCAGCCACAGCAGATCGACGCCGCGGACTCCACGCCCGACCGCCATGGCATTGGGTGGCGTACTGACCGCGAAGGGCATGCCGAACGACGCGGCTAACGCGACGAGGAGGGCCCACTGCGGTGGGTGGGGATCGATCGCCATGGCCACTGGCACCAGCAGCGTTGCCGCGGCGGTATTGCTCATCACCGCGGCCAGGGCCGCCGCCGAGGCCAGCAACATCGCCAGGACCGCCACCGGCGACCAGGCGGCGCTGGCGACCTGTCCAGCGACCCACGTCTGCAGGCCGGCCTGCTCCAACAGTCGGCCCATGCCGAGACCGCCGGCGACCAACAGCAAGGTGGACCAGTCGATCAGCGTCAGGTCGCGTGGCTTGAGCAATCCACCCGTGAACAACGCCGCGGCCAAGGCCAGCGATACCACGGCCGCGTCCACCCCGTGCAGCGTTTCGCTCATCCAGGCCGCGACGGCCGCCGCGGCCAAACCCACCACCGCCCAGCCGCGCCCGGCCAGGCGCTGTACCGGCATGGCGGTAGGCGGTGTCACCGTGGGCACCCGGTAGACCGCAGTGATCAACAGCCAGGCCACCGCCACCGTGACGACGACCAGCGGCACCGCGAACGCCATCCATTGGGCGAAGGTCACGGGGTGGATTGCGCCGGCGAAGCCGATGGCGATCCCGTTCGGACCGCTGCTGATAGGGGTGCCCATGCCGCCGAGATTCGCGGCGATGGCGATGCCCAGCACCAGGGCTCGTTGCAGACGAGGGTCACCCCCGAGCGTGGTCAAGGCGGCCAGCATCATCGCGGCGGCAGCGATGTTCGACATCCACATCGACAGCCCGGCGGTACCCACCATCGCCAGCGCCAGCAGGCGGGTCGATGAACCGCGCGCGCCCCGGGTCACCGCACTGGCGACCACCGTATCGATCCCGTGCCGCTGCGCGGCAACGCCAAGCGTCAAGCCGCCGAAGAAGAGGGCCAATACGGGTTCCGCCATCCACGCCATCACCGCCGCCACCGGGCGCTCGGCGGCGATGACCAACGGTGACAGCGCGAGGATGAGCAGGGTGGGAACGAAGGGAGGGACGGCTTCGAGCAGCCACAGCGACAGGCACACCGCGACGATGGCTCCGGCTCGTGCCGCCGCAGGGTCTCTGATCAACCAGAGGCAGAGCCCGGCCGCGACGATGGCCACGGTGCCGGCCAGGCAGATCCGGAGCAGGCCTGGGCGGGAGTCCGGTTCCACGAGGTGCGAATTGGATCCATCCCGGTCTCTCGCGCCATCGCGAGGTGATCGGAATGCCACCACCTGGTCAAGGCAGCCGGTCCAGCGCCGAGCCGACCGTCAGCGCGCGCAGCATGGAACGCTTCTTGTCCTGGTGCGCCGCCATGCGCGTCAGCACGCCGGTCAGAAAGGGCAGGACCGCGCGGATGTAGGGCCCCTTGTTGAGCATCACGCATTCGGCGCGGCCGGCCATCGCGGCGTCGGTCACTTCGGCACGGGTCGGCACGCCCTTCTTGGCCAGACGATCAAGCACCTGCGTCGCCCACACCACCGGCATGCGCGCCGCTTCGCACAGCCAGAGGATCTCCTCCTGCACTTCGGCCAGGCGCTCGAAGCCGATCTCGGCGGCGAGGTCGCCGCGCGCGATCATCATTCCGGCAGGTGGACGGGCCAGAGCGGCCATCAAGATGCGCGGCAGCGCGGCGAAGGCATGGGCGGTCTCAATCTTGATGATGACGCCGATGCGCCGGCGCGGCAGCGCGGCGTGTAGCGCGTGCACATCCTCGGCGTCGCGCACGAAGGAGAGTCCAACCAGATCGGCGATGTCGCCGGCGACCGCCAGGTCGGCGTGATCCTTGGCGGTCATCGCCGGCAGGCGCAGGTCGCTGTCCGGCAGGTTGATGCCTTTGTCGCTGCGCAGCTTTGCTCCGCCGGAGGGCGCCACCGAGATGTCGACCGCCAGCCCGGTGGCATGGCACGCGCGAACGATTCCGGCCAGACGGCCATCGTCGAACACCACCCGCTCTCCGGGGCGAACCATGGCGTAGACCTCGGGCATGGTGCAGCCGATGCGCGGGGCGAGGCGCCAAGCGGCGGCGCGCGGAGGCAGGTCGCCGATCACCAGTCGATCGCCGATCTGCAGGCGTAATTCGGCCTCGGGAGGTGGCAGTCCCTCCACCTTTCCCTTGGCCACCACCTTCCGCCCGCGCAGGACCCGCAGACGGGTGCCGTCGAGGACGCGCGCACCGTCCGGGCATGCAGCGATGCGCACGTGACGGTTGCCGGCAACCACCTGAAGTCGCCGACGGCGTCCGCGCAGGTCGATGAGTTCGATCACGTCGCCGCGGCGAAGCGTCGCCAGCAGGGCGCCAACCGGTAGCGTGGCATCCACGTCGTCCATCGCCTGCGCACCGTCGGCGACCAGGGCGATGCGTGCCGGTTCCACGACCACGGACAGAGCATCGCGCCGCGGTTTCCAGCGGGCCACCGCAGGCTGGTCCGCGGCCAACACCGTGCGCAGCTTCGGCCCGGCCAGTTCCATCGCCAGGCGGCAGGTGCGCCGCATGCTGCGCGCCGCGTCGCGCACGGTGGTGGCGATCGCGCGCCAGGTCGCTTCATCGTCATGGGCGCAATTGATGCGGGCGATATCCATGCCCCCGGCGATCAGATCACGGACCAGCAGAACGTCATGGGCCGCCTCGCCGGAGAGGGTCACCATCAACCGTACGTCGCGGCCAGGGAAGGCTGGTCCCAGCAGTTCGCGTCCGGCACGCCCCAGGCGCGTCCGGCCGTTGGCGAAGCGCTCGTCGGATTGGGCCACTCCGCGGTCGCCGGCGAGGGCCGCGGCGGCGGCATGAGTCGCGGTCAAGGTCGCCATCACCTGCGCTTCGCTGCGCCCCAGCGAGGAGAGGCCGAGCGCGGACAGGCGTCGCTGCAGGGCGCGCAGATCGGTGCGCCGGAGCGCAAGGTAGTGCAGCAGGTTGATCGCATCGGGACGGACCCGCGCCGGCAGGGCGTCGAGTGTCGCTCGGTGACGCTGCTCCATACCACGCGCGGCTGCGATCAGCGCTGCGAGTTCGCGCCGTACCGTGCCTGCTCGCTTCAATCCAGCTCGGGTCATGGCCGCATGTTGTCAGCGGGCGGAGAAGATGGTATGAGGCTTGGACTGGGTTTGATTCGTCCACGCATGGTTGAGCGAGCCGCCATCGGCGTGCTACCAGGCCAGAGTGCGCTTACTCGGGCCGCGCGATGGTCCAGCAGCGGTGGATCTTGGCGTTCTTGAAATCGTCCGGGATGGTGTGCGGGGTGATGTCCTCGGGCTCGAACTCGGCAAGCGTCTCGTCGAGAACGAACGAGCGGCTGTTGGTGCTGAAGAACAGGCGGCCGCCCGGGCGCAGCAGGCGGTAGCAGATTCGGATGAGGAAGCCGTGGTCGCGATCGACGACGAAGGTGCCCTCCATCCGCGTCGAGTTGGAGAAGGTCGGCGGGTCGCAAACGATGAGGTCGAAGGCCGGCTCGGTCTGGGCCTTGAGCCAGACCAGGCACTCCTCGCGCACCAGGCGATGGGCGGGGCCGGGCTCGATTCCATTCAGGCGCAGATTGCGCGCGGCCCAGTCGAGGTAGGTGTTGCTGAGGTCGACCGAGGTCGTGCTGCGCGCGCCACCGACGGCGGCGTGGCACGAGAACGCTCCGGTGTAGCAGAACAGGTTGAGCAGATCCTTGCCCGGCGCCTCGGCGCGCACCACCGCACGCAGCGGGCGGTGGTCGAGGAACAGCCCGGTGTCGAGATAATCGCTGAGGTTGATCTCGAAACGGAGGGGGCCTTCGCTCACCACCCGGGTCGCCGATCGCCGGTCGAGAACCTGGTACTGGCCGCCGTGCTGGCGGTCTTCTTGGCGACCGCGGCGCTTGAGCCAGATGCGGTCGCCGCTCAGGCGCAGGCCGCGACCGATCGCGGCCTGGACGCCGTCGATCCAGGTCTCCTCCTGCTCGGGGGTCTCATCCTTGGTGCGCTTGAACAGCCAGCAGACCGCGTCGCCGTCGTACCAGTCGACGATCAGCGGCTGATCGCTGATATCCTTGTCATACAGGCGGTAGCAGGTGGTGGCGGTGCGCGTCGCCCACTTGCGCAGGTGCTTGTGCACCCGGGCGAGGCGGTTGGCGAGCTGATCGAGTCCTGGTTCCACGCGCCGGATCGTGCGCTGGCGACCGCCGCGTCCAGAGCGCTGCCGGGCCAGGAGGCTGTGCCTCCTTCCTCTTCTCGCCATCGCCCTGGCAATCGTGGTCTGCTCGGTTGGCGCCCGTGACCGGGATGGGCTGGACGCCTCCGGCATCGTCCTGAGCATGCCGGCCATGCCCACGCCCGCGATCCGACCCCGCCTGCTCAAACTCTCGGGCGAGGCGCTGAAAGGCACCAAGACCGGCGTGCTTGATCCCGACGAGGTCGAGCGCGTCTGTCGCGAGGTCATCGCCGGCGCCGCCGCTGGCACGCCGACCGCGATCGTCATCGGCGGCGGCAACATCTTCCGTGGCGGCGAATTCCGCAAAGGCATCGACCCCACGCGCGGCGACTACCTCGGCATGCTCGCCACGTTGTTCAACGCGTTGGCGCTCAAGGATGCCATCGAGCGCCTCGGTGGTCGGGCGACCACGGTGGCGCCCTACGCGGTGCCCAATGTCGCCCGCGCCTATGACCGCGCCGATGTCATGGCCCGCCTCGCCGACGGCGAGATCGTCGTCTTCGGCGGCGGCACCGGCCACCCGTTCTTCACCACCGACACCGCCGCCGCGCTGCGCGCCGCCGAGATCGGCGCCGCCGAACTGCTCAAGGGCAGCAAGGTCGACGGCATCTACACCGCCGATCCGAAGAAGGATCCGACCGCCACGCGTTTCGAGCGGCTGACCTTCGACCAGGCGATCGAGGGCCGGTATGGGGTGATGGACGCCGCCGCCTTCGCGGTCTGCCGCGAAAACCGGGTCTCGATCCGGGTCTTCGACATGACCCAGCCGGGGACGATCACCGCGGCGCTGGGCGCCAATCCTCCAGGGACGCTGGTCGGGGGATGAGACTTCGGACGGTGGCACTCTGGACTGGAGGGGTGATCACCGTCGCGTTCCTCGGGTACGGCGGGGTGTACCTCCATTACCGGAACGGCTTGGCTTTCGTCCATCGCGTCACCTGGAGCCCGACCACGCACTCCATCGAACTGAATGGAGATCGGGGACCAGCCATGTTCTGGGATGCCATGGCGAGTCAGGATCCGGAATGGGAGAAGCGACTTGAGCGGGAGGAGCGTGGCTGGCAGCGCCTTTCAGCACTCTTCCTGCCGCTGCGTTGGCTGGAATGTCGCTGGTGGGATCTCGCCGACCGCGAGCCGGCTCCCTGATCGCGAGCATATCACCGGGTCTTGCGCCCTCTCGCGCCTCCGCCAACGTACTCCCACGTCCGCGACGGCCCGCTGGAGGTTCCCATGAGCTATGACGACCTGATCACCGACACCAAGAGCAAGCTCGACAAGTCGATGGCGCAGATGGCCAACGAGTTCCGCCGCATCCGCACCGGCCGCGCCAGTCCGACCATGATCGAGCACGTCCAGGTCGATGCCTATGGCTCGATGATGCCGATCAGCCAGGTCGCTGGTGTCACCGTCCCTGAGCCGACCCAGCTGCTGATCAAGCCGTGGGACAAGGGCACGCTCAAGGCGATCGAGAAGGCGCTGATCACCTCCGACATCGGCATGACCCCGCAGAACGACGGTTCGGTCATCCGTCTGCAGCTGCCGCCGCTGTCGACCGAGCGGCGCAAGCAGCTCGCCGGCGAGGCCAAGGAATCGGGCGAGAAGGCCAAGGTCTCGATGCGCAACGTCCGCCGCGACGCAATCAAGGCGATCGAGACCCGCGGCAAGGACCAGAAGCTGCCCGAGGACGCCACCAAGAAGGCGGGCGAGAAGATCAGCGAGTTGCTCAAGCAGTACGAGGCCAAGGTCGAAAGCGAAGTGAAGGCAAAGTCGGACGATATCCTCAAATTGTGAGGGCGGGTCAGGGCTCGTAACGCATCGCGGCCTGGCACGGGTCGTGGTGCTCACGCCCAACGAACGCTGGCTGGCAGCCCGCGCTCCTGGCTAGAATCCACTCCGATCGCTGTTGATCATCCCATACGCGATGGCCCGCATCCGTTCCAAATAGCTGGCGCGCGCAGCCTCCGGCATCGTACTCGCCGCGACTGCTTCGCCCATGCACGCCAACCAGCTCTCGGCCGCGGCGACATCGATCGGAAATGGCAGATGCCGCGCGCGCAAGCGCGGATGCCCGCGCACCGGCGTGTAGCGCGCGGGCCCACCCCAGAACTCGCTCTGGAAGGCGAACTGCTTGGCCGCGGTCTCAACCAGATCGCTGGGAAACAGCCGCGCGATCGGACTGTCGGCGATCCGCCGATAGAAGTCATCAAGCAGCGGCCGCATCACCGCATCGCCCCCAAGTTCATCCCACGCCGTCATGCCCCCAGCGTGCGTGGCTCCGCCGCCCGGCAACCCGCCGCGTGTTGCAGCCAAACGAAGTTGGGGAGGCCACCGGCCTCCCCAACGTCACTACCCGATTCTCGTCTCCGCTGCCAAGGGGGCAGCGCCGAAGGCGCGTTCGTTGGGGGAAAGCGCCTGCTGCGCGTCCCCCAACAAAAGCCGAAGGCGCGTTCGTTGGGGGAAAGCGCCTGCTGCGCGTCCCCCAACAACAGCCGAAGGCGCGTTCGTTGGGGGAAGCGCCTGCTGCGATTTCCCCTAAGAATGCTCGGTCAACCGACGCACGCGCGCCTTGAGACCGACATTCTCCTCTTTGAGCTTCCGTTCCGCCTCGCGCACCGCGGCCAGCGCCTGCCGTTCGCCCTCGATCTCCTTCTCCTTCTTCTCGCGCAGCGCCTTCATCTCCTTCTGCTTGGCCTGGATCGAGGACTGGGCCTCGTCGAGTTCTCCGCGCTTGTCGGCCAGTTCGGCTTCGAGTTCGCGTACCTTGTTCTGCAGCGACTCGCGCTCGGCCTCCTTGCCCTTCATCGCCTTCTTGAGGTCGCCGGCCTGGGCGGTGACCCCGGTGAGGTCACCGTGGATCTGCTTGTACTGCTTCAGCTGCTCGTGGGCGGCGGTCAGCTCCTTGGTGATGGTGTCGACCTTCACCGCGAGGGCGTGCGCATCGGCCTGCTCGGCCTGGAGGCGGTCGATCTCGCGCGCCTTCTCGGCGAGGATCTGGTCGCGCTCCTCGAGGCGCTGGTTCATCTCCTCGCGCAGCTTGGCCTGACGGGCCTCGCCGCCGCGCACCTTCTCGCGCAGGCCGGCCAGCTCGGCCTCGACCTGATCGTGAGCCGCGCGGATGGTGGCGAGCTCTTGCTTAAGGCGGGCATTCTCGACGCCGGTAGCGCCCGAGGACTCGACCCCGCGGGCGCGGTAGTCGTCGAGTTCGGCGTTGGCTTGCAGCAACTGCTCGTCGATCTCCTTCAGACGCGCGGCGAGGCCGTCGCTCGCGCTGCGCGCGGCCAGCAGCTGATCGAGCTGGTTGGCGCGCTCCTCCTGTCCCTTCTCGAGGTCGTTGGTGAGACGCTCGGCTTCGCTCCTGGCCTCCGTGGTGCTCCGCCGCAGGTCCTCGCTCTCGCGTTCGTGCAGCTCGTGATCGGTCTGGGCCTTGGCTTTGGTCTCGGCGATGTCGATGGCGAGGTTGGTGAACAGCTCGCGCAGGGCGGGCATCACTTCGGCGGCGGCGTTCACCCGCTGGGCCGGTGACAGGCGTTCGAACTCGGCCAGCTTGTCAGCCGCCTTCTTCGAGGTGGCGTGGTCGGCGTCGGCCGACATCGCCTTGGCGGCGGCGAGCAGGTCGTGACTGAGATCGGCCGCGCGGGTCGCGAGTGCCTGTTCGGCTTCCCGCGCCGCGCTCGCCTCGGCGGCGAGGTCGGACTGCCGGCGGTTGGCGCCATCGAGCTCCTGACGCATTGCCTCCTGTTCTCGCTGCACGGTGGCGAGTTCGTCGGCCAGCCGCGCGCGTTCGCCGCGCTCCTTGCGCAGTCCCTCGGCAACCGCATGCATCGCCGTGACCCCGGCGCGGGCCACCTCGGCATCGAGTGGCTGGCCATGCGCCTGGGCGCTCTTCGCCAGCGCGGCGACGGCCTCGGCCGGGGCGCTGCCTTCGGCGCAGGCGGTCATCGCTGAGGCCAGTTCTCGCGCGGTGGCCTCGGCCTGGACCGCGCGAGTGGTGGCGGACTCGGCGCCGCTGCGCGCCTCGGCGGCTTCGTGCTCGCGCGCCACCGCGGTGGCCTTGGCGGTGCTGAGGTCTTCTTGCAGCTGCGAGACATCGGCCGACTGCTCGGCGGCGTGGCGGCGGGTCGCGGCGAGGTCGCTCGCCACGCCCTGCAGTTGCTCGCGCAGGCCGGCGATGAACTGCTGGGTCGCGCCAGCGACCTGTTCGGGTGAACGGTCGAGCGCTTGCAGCCGGGTCGCGGCCTTGGCCAGCGGCCCATTGGCGTTGGCGAGGATGGCCGCGGCGTCGCGGTCATCCCACCGGGCGAGCTGCGAGAGCGACTGGACGATCTCGCCCTGGGTCTTCTCGAGCGCGGCCGCCTTGTCGCGGTTCTTGGCGAGGGCCGTGGTCTGGCTGCGTTCGGCTTCGAGCTGGACGGTGCCTGCAGCCAGCTCTTGCTCGCGCGCGGCGAGGCGGCTGCTGATGCGGTCGAGATCGGCCTGGGTGCTGGCGAGGCGGCTGCGCGTCTCGGCCAGATCCTGGACCTTGGCGGCGAGCGCGGTGCTGGCCTCTTTCATCTCGCCGCGGGTGGCGTTGAGTTCGGACTGCGAGCGCTTGAGCGCCGATTCGCGCTCGTCGAGCGTACGGCTGGTGGTCTGCAGGTCGCCCTGCAGGCGCTTGACCTCGTCGCCGAGCGAGTCGGCGGACGACTTGGCATGAGCCAGGCTGTCGGCCACCTTGCGCCGGCGATCGGTGACGGCGAGCGCGGCGCGGTGGCCAGCATCAGCGAGACGCTGGCTGAGATCGGCTGGCACGGCGACGCCGGCCTCGCCTTCGGCGGGCAGTTCGGAGAGCGCGAGTTCGAGGTCGACGCGCGCCTCCTCGATTTGGCCGAGGTGACCGAGTTCGGGGACGGTCGCCAGCTCGGAGGCGGCGAGCTGCGAGAGCGTCTCGGCGAGCTTGCGGTTGGAGAGATCGGCGTGCTCGAGGCGGCGCTTGGCGTCGGCGAAGCCGGTGCGCTGGCTTTCCTCCTTGGTGCGCAGCTCCTTGAGCTTCTCGTCGCGCGCGGCGAGTTGCTCGCGCAACTGCTTGCTGATCTCCTTGGCGGAGAGCAGGTTCTCACTGTTCTCGGCCTCCTGCGCGGCAAGCGTCTGCTTGGCCTCGGCGAGGTCGCTCTGGTGCTTGGCGAGCTGCTCGGCCAGCTGGCCACGCTCGGTGTCCACGCGGGCGAGGCGATCACGCGTCTGGGTGGCATCGACGGCGGCAGCCTGGTTGCGCTCGGCGAGGCGCTCGAGCACGACCTGGCCGGTGGCGGCGAGACGCTCGGCGACTTCGGGACGCAGGGCGACCTGATCATCACCAGGCAAGTCGCTCAGGGCCTGTTCGAGCAGGTTGGCCTGGCTGGCCAGCTGCGGATCGGCGGCGACGACCTTGGCCAAGCGCGCGAACGAGTCGGCGAAGGCGCGGTTGCCGTTCTCGGCGGCGGCGAGGCGGTCGCGCAGTGCGGCGGCCTGGGTGCGCGCCTGCTGTTCCTGCTCGCGCAGAGCGGCGAGTTCGGCGCCGCGCGCGTCGCTCTGCTGCTTGAGCTGCTGGATGACCTCCTTGGCGGATTCGGTCGTCTCGCGCGCTTCGTCGCGCTGCTCTTCGGCGCGGGCGCGCTCGCTGGCGACCTCGGTGCGCGCGGTTTGCAGCTGGCGCGACAGGTCGGCCTGCTCGCCGGTGAGGCGGGCGATCTCGCCCTCGAGGCCGTTGGAACGGGCGACGATGCGGGTCTGATGCTCTTCGCCCTGGCGGCGCAGGTGGGTGAGCTCGGCATCGAGCTCCTGCTTACGGCGGACCAGCTGGCTGACCGCCAACTTGGAGTGCGCGCTGAGGTCACCGGCATCGGCGGCCGGATCATCGAGGGTCAGCGCGAGATCGGCGGCGGTGTCGGCTAGCGCGGCGTCGCCCTTGGCGGCGGTGATCAGCTCGGACGACAGCTCGCGCTCGGCACGCTGCAGTTCCTCGGCACGGGTCTTCGCTGCGGCAAGTTCGCGCTTGAGGGTGTCGACGCGGTCGCGCAGCTCGCGCGTTTGCGCAGCCTCCTTATCGAGTTCGGCCTTGGTCGCCTTGAGCTTTTCCTGGTTCTTGCCGGCGTCCTTGCGCAGCATGTCGACCAACGCGCGCGCCGAGGCGAGCACCTGGCCGGCATTGGTCGAGCCGTTGCTGAGCGCGTTGTCGAGTTCGTGCACTTTGGCGGCGCCGATGCTGTGCGAGCCCGTGTGCCCGGCGGCGGCGCGGGGGCCGCCGTCGACGAAGGTGGCGCGGCCGAGGTCGCGCAGCTGGCTAGCGAGCTGGTTCTGAGCGTTGATAGCGGCTTCGAGCGCCGCTTCGGCGGTTTCGAGGCGGCCCTTGAGAGGGGTGTGCTCGGCGCGCACGCGGGCAAGTTCGGATTCGTTGGCGCGTAGCCCGGCATCGCGCTTGGCGATCTCGTGCTGAAGCGCGTCGACCGCGCCGTGCGCCGCTTCCATCAGCGTGGCGGGCGAACCGCCGTCGGGATCGTGCGCGGCCTGGGCCAGGGCCTTGTCGAGGTCATTGACGCGCAGGGCAATGGCCTCGCTGGGCAGGCCGCGGGCTTGCCCGTCGCTGGCGATGGCCTTGCCGAGATCGCGGATCTGGGTCGCCAGACGCGTCTCGAGGGCGCGCACCGCCGGGTCCTGCTTGCGGCCGGCGTTCTCGGTCAGCTCGGCGAGCATTGCCTGCGCGGCTTCGGCGCGCTGCGCTGGGGTGATGGAGATGTCGTTGAGCGACTCGGGCACCGCGATCTCGGCCGCGATGGCGCGGGCCTGGAGATTGCCGACCAGCTCGTCATACGCGCTGCGCATCGAATCGAGTTCGCCCTCGCTGGTGTTGCGCGCGGCGTCGGCCTCGTCGGCCATGCTCTTGAGCGCGCCCAGGCGTTGGCGTTCGCGGGCCAGCAGCGCGGTGAGTTCGCGCACAATCTGGGTGGTGCCGGCGATGACCTCTTCGGGCTTGCCATCGGCATCGGGCACCGCGCTGAGCGTGGCGCCGGCGCGGGCACCGGTGGCGGTGGCGGTAGCTTCTTCGAGCGCCATCGCCTCGGCGCGCGCGCCCTCGACCGCTTCGACCAGACCGGCGACGGGAGAGGCGACATCTATCGCCGACAGCGATCCGGCCTTGAGCTGAGCAAGCAGGGTGAGATCGCTTTCGAGCAGATCGTCGCCCTTGCCGCCGGTGCTCTTGGCGATCTCGCGCAGGCGGCCGAGGTCGTTGGCGAGGGTGTGGATGATCGCCGCGCCGACGTCGAAGTCGTGGAAGAAGGTCTCTTCCTGGCTGGCGCTCTCCGAGACCGGGTTCTGCTCGTGGTGGCGCGAGCCGTAATGGGCGCTGTCGAGGCCGAGCACGCCCTCGACCAGGCTGCCCGAGCGCACCATCTGGTTGCGCAGGGCGAGCTGCAGCTTCTCGCGGTCGCGGTCCTTCTCGGTGATGGTGGTGGTGAGCAGGGCGATCTTCTGCGACAGCTCGTCGCGCAGGTCGAAGTTGTCGGCCTGCAGGTCCTCGATGGTGCGGTCGCGCTGCTCGAGCTGCGCCTTGTAGGACTCGATGGCGGCGTCGTAGTCGTCAGTGGTCTTCTGCGAGCTGGCGAGGCGGTTCATCGCCGACTGCATCTCAGCGGCGCGGCGCCCCTTCTCGGCGCTCAGTTCCTGCTCGGCCTTCATGCGCCGTTGCAGCTCGACCTGGGCCTTGGCGACCAGCTCCTGCTTCTCGTCGTCGGACATCGCGTCGACCTTGCCCGCCATGTGCTGCTGCATCAGGGCCAGGATCCAGTCCATCAGCTTCTTCTCGCTGATGACCTTCAGCTGCTTCGACTGCCCCTTGCGTCGGACCAGCTCGGCGGCGGTGGTCCGCTCGCTCAACTGGTCGAGGTGGAAGGCAACGTCGGGCATCGGCTGATCGTTGGACGACATGAAGGCTCCTTGGCACGCCGAGGGAACGGTAATGACACCGACCGATGGGAGTCGAGGCCCATGATCCGAAGAGTGAGTGGAATGGCACTGCGACGGAGGGCTGCGCACCCCGTCTCTGTGATACACACAGACGTTCCAACTGTCCCCGTGGTGATGGGTTAGGCGGTCTCAGCTTTAACGGAACGAAAGCACCCCCGGCCATCAACCGGGGGTGCGCTGAACCGTGCGTTTGCTGAAACGAGGATTCTACTTGTTGACCTTCTGGAAGTAGCTCTTCGCGCCCTGGGTATCGGGCTTCATGGTCGGCTTGCCCTCGGTCCAATTGGCCGGGCAGACCTCGCCGTGCTTGGCGACGAACTGGAAGGCCTTGATCACGCGCACGGTCTCATCGACCGAGCGGCCGACCGGCAGATCGTGCACGGTGACGGCGCGGACGACGCCCTCGGGGTCGATGACGAACAGCCCGCGCAGGGCGATGCCGGCGTCCTCGATCAGCACGCCGTAATCGCGCGCGATCGACTTCTGCAGGTCGGCGACCAGCGGGTATTCGAGCTTGCCCAGCCCGCCGTCGCTGCGCGGCACGTTGCGCCAGGCGAGGTGGGTGAAGTGGCTGTCGACGCTGACGCCGAGGACCTCGGCGCCGATCGCCTTGAACTCGGCCATCTTGTCGCTGAAGGCGATGATCTCGGTCGGGCAGACGAAGGTAAAGTCGAGCGGGTAGAAGAAGAGGACGACCCACTTGCCCTTGTAGTCGCTGAGCTTGATGTCCTTGAACGTGCCATCGGCCATGACGGCGGTGGCTTTGAAGTCGGGGGCCTTCTTCTGGACGAGGGACATGGGGGAGATCTCCGGTTGGTTGATGAGCGAGAGGTGAGCGAGAGGGACTGGGAGCATTCGCTGGTGACGAGGGAGTCAAGACCAGCGCGGGGAAGGTGGTGCGGAGGCTACTGCGGGTGAGAAGAACTCGCCAAGAGGGAGGGGCTATCGGGGGGATAGGCCGGCTGGAAAGGAGCAGCAACGACTGCGCCCGAGGTTGGGGCCTCGGGCGCGGTCTTGGGGAACCTTGGTGCGGCCCGGGTTCCGTTGCCGCGTTCGGGGCGAATGCGGTCACGGCTTGGTGGGCGGGGTGAAGCAGGTCGCACGCATGTGAGAAGGTCGGCCCGCGCGAAGCGCGGGCCGACCTTCTCACATGCGTTTAACCATAGCATCCGCAAATTCAGAGCACTTCACTTCCTTCGCCCCATCCATCAAGCGCGCGAAGTCATAGGTCACGACCTTGTCGCCGATCGCCTTGCAGGTCGCGTTGGTGATCAGGTCCGCGGCTTCCTTCCAACCCATGTGTTCGAGCATCATCACGCCCGAGAGGATGACCGAGGACGGGTTGACCTTGTCGAGGTCGGCGTACTTCGGCGCGGTGCCGTGGGTGGCCTCGAAGATGGCGCGGCCGGTGAGGTAGTTGATGTTGGCGCCGGGGGCGATGCCGATGCCGCCGACCTGCGCGGCGAGCGCGTCCGAGAGGTAGTCGCCGTTGAGGTTGAGGGTGGCGATGACGCTGTATTCGGACGGACGCAGCAGCACCTGCTGCAGCATCGCGTCGGCGATGACATCCTTGATGATCAGCTTCTTGCCGGTCTTGGGATTTTTGATCTCGCGCCAGGCGTTGTTGGGGTCCTTGGGATCGCACTTCACCGCGCCGTACTTCTGCTCGGCCAGTTCGTAGCCCCACTGCATGAAGCTGCCTTCGGTGAACTTCATGATGTTGCCTTTGTGGACCAGGGTCACGCTCGGCTTGTCATGGAGGATGGCGTAGTCGATCGCGGCCTTGATCAGGCGGTCGCTGCCTTCCTTCGACACCGGCTTGATGCCGAACGACGAGCTGTCGGGGAAGCGCACCTTCTTGATGACCTTCAGCTCTTCGAGCAGCTTGCGCACCTTCTCGGCCTCGGGCGTGCCGGTCATGAACTCGATGCCGGCGTAGATGTCTTCGCAGTTCTCGCGGAAGATGACCATGTCGACCTTGCCCGGATCCTTGACCGGGCTGGGCACGCCGGTGAACCAGCGCACCGGGCGCAGGCAGACGTAGAGGTCGAGCATCTGGCGCAGGGCGACGTTGATCGAGCGGATGCCGCCGCCGACCGGCGTGGTCATCGGGCCCTTGATGGCGATGACGTGCTCATGGATCGCGTCGAGGGTCTCCTGCGGCAGCCACCATTCCGGCTTGTTGTCGGGCGAGGTTGGATCGCCGCCCCACGCCTTGACCGACTTCTCGCCGGCGAAGACCTCCATCCAGGCGATCTTGCGCTTGCCGGCGTAGGCCTTCTGCACCGCCGCGTCCAGGACGCGCACGCTCGCCTTCCAGATATCCCGGCCCGTGCCGTCGCCCTCGATGAAGCAGACGATCGGGGTGTCGGGCACATGCAGCTTGCCGTCGACGAGGGTGATCTTCTGACCTGGCGAGAGGAGCTTGGGGGCGGTCGGGCTGGGCATGGGACTTCCTGAGATGGGTGCGATCGACGGGGGAGGGCGCCACTATGGATGGTGCCCCTCGCAGGCAAGGGGGCCGAAGGTCAGCTTCGGCATGCCGCCGCTGCAGACATTCGGCAGGTGCATGGAAGGGAGTGCCCTTTTGCATGGCACGGCCCGCTTGGTTTTGTCTACTGTCGCCCCACCAACCCGGGGTCGGTGCGTCGACCGATCGGCCCCATGGAGCGTCGTCCTATGGTTCCTCCTCAGTCCCTCCTCCCGCTCCCTGATGCGGTCGAGACCGAACTGGCCAAGTACAAGAACACCGTCGACCTGCTCAACCAGGGCGCGATCGATGCGGACAAGGTCTTCAAGCCCTTCCGCCTGGTGCACGGCGTCTACGGCCAGCGCCAGCAGGGCGAGAACCAGATGGTGCGCATCAAGCTGAAGTACGGCATGGTCACGCCGAACCAGATGCGTGTGCTGGCCGACTGCGCCGAGAAGTTCACCAACGGCATCTCGCACATCACCACCCGCCAGGCGATCCAGTACCACTACATCAAGCTCAACGACACGCCGCAGTTGCTGCGCGAACTCGAAGAGTGCGGCCTGACCACGCGCGAAGCCTGCGGCAACGCGGTGCGCGCGGTGTGCGGCAGCCCGCTCGCCGTCACCCGCGCCGATGAGCCGTTCGCCGTCGAGCCCTACGCCGAGGCGATCTTCCAGCACTTCCTGCGCGGCCCGCGCTCGGCCTCGCTGCCGCGCAAGTTCAAGATCGCCCTCGCCGGCAGCGACCGCGATCCGCTCCAGCAGGTCAACATCCAGGACGTCGGCGCCATGGCCGTGGTCAAGGACGGCAAAGAGGGCTTCCGCGTGGTCGCCGCCGCCGGCCTCGGCTCGTCGCCCCAGGCCCCGATCACCATCGCCGAATGCCTGCCCAAGGATCAGCTGCTCGAGGTCTGCGACGCGCTGGTGCGCGTCCACCACAAGTACGGCGATCGCGAGAACCGCGCCAAGGCGCGCCTCAAATTCGTCCTGCGCAAGCACGGCGACGAGGGCTTCCGCAAACTCTACCAGGAATGCCTCGCCGAAGCCCTCGCTGACGGCGTGAAGGGCAAGTTGCTGCCCGACCGCCTGCCCACCGCCAAGCCGTCGCCGATCCCCGCGGTCACCGGCGCCGAGGGCGCGTGGCGCAAGGCCAACGTGCGCACCCACCGCGAGGGCGGCCTCGCCGTGGTCTCGCTGTGCATCCCGCGCGGCGACGTGCCGGCCAAAGAGATGCGCATCCTCGCCGACCTCGCCGAGAAGTTCTCGGAAGGCGACGTACGCTCGACCAACGACCAGAACCTGATCTTCCGTCGGGTGAAGTTCGAATACCTCAGCGCGCTGTACGCCGAACTGGTCAAGCTCGGCTACGCCAACAAGGCGCACAGCCTGGTCGACGTCGTCAGCTGCCCCGGCGCCAGCACCTGCCAGCTCGGCATCACCTTGTCGAAGAACCTGGCCAAGGAGCTCGAAGGCGCGCTCAACGCGATCAACGCCGACGAGCGCACCCTCGATGCGCACATCAACATCTCGGGCTGCCCCAACAGCTGCGGCCAGCACCACATCGGCACCATCGGCCTGCACGGCGCGGCGTCCAAGATCGGCGACAAGCTGGTCCCGCACTACGTCCTGCTGGTCGGTGGCGGCGATGAAGGCGAGAAAGTCCACTTCGCGGCGATGATCGCCCGCATCCCGGCGCGCAAGGTCGTGCAGACCGTGCAGACCCTGGCCAGCTGGTACCAGGCCGAGCGCAACGCCACTGAAACCTTCGCCGCCTACCTGCGCCGCATCGCCGGCGACGGCCTGGACAAGGACGGCGTGCGCGCCGCCAAGGCCAAGCTCAAGGAACGCCTGACGCCGATCTTCGCCTACAAAGAAGGCGAGCTGGCGGAAAGCGATCTCCACGACCTCGGTTCGGACAAGCTCTTCTCGCTCGATGAGCTCGGCGCCGGCGAGTGCATGTCCTGATTCGTGGCCGATCTCGTCGTTCAGGCCGGCGTTGGCCTTCCCTTGCGCACCAGAGAGGTGCGCGGCGGGGCGGCCGCCTTGGCCTGAACGACGATATCGGCCACGAATGTGGTGACCGAGATGTTCATGGTAGACCGCTTGCGCACCCGGGAGGTGCGCGGCGGGGTGGCCGTCTTGGCCTGAACGACGAGATCGGCCACGAATGGGCGATCGTCGTCCAGCCCGGCGTTAGGCTTCGCCTGCGCATCCGGGAGGTGCGCGGCGGGGCGGCCGGCTTGGCCTCACAACCGATAGCGGCGCCGATGAGTTCGTTTGAGTCTCATGAGAAGAGGCCTGCGCTTGCGAAGGCCTCTTCTTTTTGCCAAGTAGTGCGGGCTGCCAGCCCGCGTTTGGGCATGAGTGCGTCAACCAGGCCATGATGACGCGTTGATCGTGGCAGTCAGCAGATGACGATCCGCGGCATGGTCGACACGGTCTCTCCCGTGGTGATCGGGTCGATTATCATCCTGCTTGGCCTGGCATTTGGCGCGCATGCGATCGCGCGCCGGCGGGCCGTCCGCCGCCATGGCCGAGCCTTGGTTCCCGCCGATATCCAGGATCTCTGCGCGAACATCGGAAGGCGAACCTTCACCATCGTCAGTGCCGACTTCATGATCGCCAAGGAGCGGAAGCGGCGAAGGCTGCTGGAGCGGACCTATCAGCAGCCTGATGGAGTGTGGACTCTTCAGATCGAGATGGATGAGGACCGGGTGGTCGCTTTTGAAGCCAGATTCGCATCGGCGCACACGTGGTTGCTCACCGAAATGCGCGGTGGGAAGCACGGTGATTCCATCTTCTTCGCTCCCGATTGAGCCGTTTTCCGCCCTTGGCTGCGTGACCATGCGACGATGAATGCCGGTCGGTCTGCCATTGGCAGCATCAGCGTGAGACTCAGCATCCGACATGACCACCGCTGAACCGACTATCGAGCATCTGCCGATCGTGGACTCCCATCTCCATCTCTGGGATGTCGCACGCCTGCGCTACCCGTGGCTGGCGCAGGTGCCGGGCCTGGCGCGCTCCTATGGCTTGGTCGAGTTCGACGCGGCGGTGCAGGGGCTGAAGGTTGAACGGGCGGTATTCGTCCAGTGCGACTGCGATCCATCGCAGGCCCGCGATGAAGTCGGGTGGGTCGCCGGTCTGGCTAGCCGTGATCCGCGCATCGCCGCCATCGTCGCCTTCGCGCCGCTCGAGAAAGGTGATAGGGTCGCCGCCGAACTGGCCGAGTTGGCGAACCTGCAGGCGGTGCGTGGGGTTCGCCGTCTGCTGCAGGACGAAGCGGATGCGTTCTGCCTGCAGCCCGCTTTCGTCGCCGGGGTCCGCCAACTGGCGGAGCATGACCTGAGCTTCGATCTTTGCGTCCGTCACCACCAGCTCGACCAGGCGATCGATCTCGTCGACCGCTGTCCGCACGTCCGCTTCGTGCTCAATCACGCCGCCAAGCCGGACATCAAGGGACGACTCCTGGAGCCGTGGAAAAGTCGCATCGCCGCCTTCGCTGAACGCCCCGACACGTGGTGCAAGCTGTCTGGTCTGGTCACCGAGGCCGATCATTCGACGTGGCAGCCGGCCGAGTTGCAGCCCTACATCGAACACCTCGTCACCTGCTTTGGTGTCGACCGGGTCATGTTCGGCAGCGACTGGCCGGTCGTGACCCTGGCTACTGGTTACCACCGCTGGGTGGAAGTTCTGCGCGCAGCGCTGTCGGCGTTGCCCGCCAAGGACATCCGCAAGATCTTCCGCGACAATGCCCTGACCTGCTACCGCATGATCGCCTGAATTCGCCGCGCCGTCTGCCTTTTGCCAGAGAGCGGGCGACTAGCCTGCATTCGGTTTCAGCAGTGTGGTCGACGACCGATTCCTGGAGTGACGGGAATGGAGAATGCCAACCGGCGGGCTGGCAGCCCGCGCTCGTGGCGGGATCGGGACCGTGCCAGTGCGGCTCTCGAAGCGGTTGCCGGGATTGGAGGAGGTCCCGCGTCCGGCGAAGCCGTCCGGGCGCGATGGAGAGGGTGCTTGCGGCGCGATGCGGAAGCCCAGGCGATCGGCCATCCGGGTAAGCTAGCCCCACAGCAAAATGGGTCAATTATGACCCATCTGCATTGTGCCTCAGCCATGCAGCGGTCCGGCGAGTCCGGGCCAGGGGTCGCCGACCTGCCCGCGCTGGCGCAGCCACGCATCGACCAGCGTCAGCGCCGCCATCGCCTCGACGATCGGCACCGCGCGCGGCAGCACGCACGGGTCGTGACGGCCCTTTGCCTGCAACTCGACATTGTTGCCGGCGTCGTCGCCACTGTCTTGCGGCTTAAGCACCGTCGCCGTCGGTTTGAAGGCCAGGCGAAGGTCGAGCGGCATGCCATTGCTGATGCCGCCCTGGATGCCACCCGAGCGGTTGCTGCGGGTGTGCATCACCTTGTCGTAGCCGTCCGGCCTCCATTCGAACTCGTCGTTGTGGGCGAGCCCGGTGAGATCCGGCCCGGCGAAGCCCGAGCCGACCTCGACGCCCTTGCACGCCGGCAGCGACATGAATGCCTGGGCGAGCACGGCGTCGAGCTTGTCGAACACCGGTTCGCCCATGCCGGGTGGCAGGCCGTGCACGATCAGGCGCACGTAGCCGCCGAGGCTGTCGCCCCTGGCCTTGGCGGCGAGGATCGCGCTCTCCATCGCCGTCGCCGAATCCGGATGCGGGCAGCGCGTGGGATGCGCATCGACGGCGTCGCGGGTGACCGCGAGGGGGTCGATGGCTGCGCGCGCGTCGACCGCGTGCACACGTTCGACCCAGGCGCAGATGCGCAGGCCGGGGAAGCGCGCGGCGAGCAACTGCTCGGCGACGGCGCCGGCGGCGACGCGGCCGACCGTCTCGCGCGCCGAGGCGCGGCCGCCGCCCTGCCAGGCGCGGATCCCGTACTTGGCGTCGTAGGCGAAGTCGGCGTGGCTGGGGCGGTAGATGTGGTGCCAGTCGGCGTAGCTGCCCGAGCGCTGGTCTTGGTTACGCACCAGCAGCGCGATCGGCGAGCCGAGCGTCTTGCCGGTCTCCTGGTCGATGCCCGACAGCACCTCGACGAGGTCCTCCTCATCGCGCGGCGTCACCAGCTTGCTTTGCCCGGGACGGCGGCGGGCGAGGAAGGCCTGCACGGCGGCGACATCGAGGAGGTGTCCGGGCGGGCAACCGTCGATGACGCAGCCGACCCCCGGGCCGTGACTTTCGCCGAAGGTGGTGACGCGGAAGAGGGAACCGAAGGTGTTGCCGGACATCGCTGGAGAGCGTGGCTGCTTGCGGCGGCTGTCCACCCACGCCTTTGCGGATGCTCACGCGCTCGACGCCGCGACTTCGCACGCTCTTCATGCGCAGCGGCGATGGTGCCGAGGCGCACAGTTGACGCCGTGCGGTATTGCGCCAGTGGGGCCAACCGCTAAACCGTTGCGCTTCCTCCGTTCGCCCCCACGCACCGCCTGGAGAGCCTCGTAGCGATGTCCAAGATCAAGAAGCTGAAGCTGCGCCTCGATGGCTTCAACAACCTTACCAAGTCGCTGAGCTTCAATCTCTACGACGTCTGCTACGCGAAGACGGCCCAGGAACGCAAGGAGTACCTCGCCTACATCGACGAGGAATACAACGCCGAACGCCTGACCGCGATCCTCACCGAGATCGTGCACATCATCGGCGCCAACATCCTCAACGTCTCGCGCCAAGACTACAATCCGCAGGGCGCCAGCGTGACCATGCTGATCAGCGAGCAGCCGGTCGACAAGGAGCCCGAGAACCCCGAGAAGCCGGGTCCCGTGCCCGAGGACGTCGTTGCGCACCTCGACAAGAGCCACATCTGCGTGCACACCTATCCCGAGGCGCACCCCTACAGCGGCATCGCCACCTTCCGCGCCGACATCGACGTTTCGACCTGCGGCAAGATTTCACCGCTGCGCGCGCTGAACTTCCTCATCCACTCCTTCGACGCCGACGTCTGCAACATCGACTACCGCGTGCGCGGCTTCACCCGCGATATCGAAGGCGTGAAGCACTACATCGACCACAAGATCACGTCGGTGCAGAACTTCATCTCGAATGACATCATCCAGGACTACCAGGCGATCGACACCAACAACTACCAGGACAACCTGTTCCACACCAAGTTGATGCGGACGGCGATCGACCTCGAACATTACATGTTCGGCGGCTCGGCGAAGGAACGGCTGACCACTAAGAGCGAGCGCGAGAAGGTGCGCAAGCGCCTGTCCGAGGAGATCCAGGAGATCTTCTATGGGCGCAACTTTATTCAGTAAGCGCGGGCAGGGCCCCGCGCGAAAGCCGTCGCGGCAGGCTGAGGGCGCAGGTGCGCAGCACCGAGCATCAGCCGAGAGCGACCGTGGTCAGTCGGGTGCAGGCAGGATCGCGAGGCCGTGGCGCCAGTTGCCGGCCCACCAACGCAAAGAACCCCAGGCATTCGCCTGGGGTTCTCTATTCAGCCAAGGCCGTCGCCTTACTCCGCCGCGGGCGCAGCGCCGTCGGCGGGAGCCGCCGCCGCAGCCTCGCCCTCAGCCGGCTTCGCCGCGGCATCGGCCGCCGGAGCCTTTTTGGTGAAGCGCGGCGGCGGGTTGCCCTTGAGGGGATACGGCTCGTCCTCCTTGAGGTCGACCGCGTTCTTCTGCGACTGCTTGAGGAGGTTGAAGATCTCTTCGCTGTTGAAGCTGGTGGCCAGCCGGAAGGCGACGCCGATCTTTCGCGCCGCGGTGGTGTCGGTGTACTTGGCCCACACCAGGTGGTTGGTCTGACCGCTCTCGAAGGGGGTGCTGATCCAGAGCTGGAACTTGTGGCCGTTGCCCTCGGCGGTGTAGTCGCAGAGGTAGTCGCGGCTCTCTTTCGCGGTCGCGGACAGCTGCAGTTCGCGGGCGAGGTTGTTGATCGCGAAGCGGCCCTGTTCGGCGCTGCCTGCCACCTTTTCCTGCTGGCCGACGGTCATCTCGTAGGTGCCGATGCTGAGCTTAGAGAGCAGGCGCGAGGTGGTCGCGCTGATGTGCGCGCCAATGACGACCTTGAGTTCACGTTCAGGGAAATTTGCGTATTTCTGCGCGGACATGGACGCGTTATAGACGCGTGAAGAGTGGTCACAACCCCATTTGTCGCAGGGGTCGCCGCACTTGGCCTGGACCGGCCTCGCCATAAGACCCGCGCATGAGCCAACCTCCGGCGCTGCTCGCCTTCGAGACCGTGGCCCGCTCGGGGTCGGCGTGTGTGATCGCTGCGGACGGCAGTGAAGTGGCCTTCGTCGACCTGGCCGGGGTCGCTTCCGAGCGCGCCCTGGTGCCGCTGCTCGACTCGCTCATCCGCACCCATGGCATGCCGCGCGAGCTGGCGGTGGCGTGTGGTCCGGGCAGCTTCACCGGCCTGCGCGTCGGCGTGGTCTGCGCTCGCACGTTGGCCTGGGTCGAGGGGGTTCGCGTGCGCGCCGTCGACAGTCTCGAGGCGCTGGCGCATCAACGCGGCGATGGGCTGTGGTGGACGCTGTTGCCGCTCAAGCGCGACACCACCTTCCATGCCCTGTTCCGCATCACGGGTGGACGCTGCGAGACGTTGCAGGCGACGGCCGCCGGAGCCGATGCCGAGGGGGTAGCGTTGCATCCGTCGACGCGTGACGCGGTGGCGATCGGGCCAGCCCTGGCGACCAAGCCCGAGCTGGCCGGCCGCTGGTGCCCGGGCGTGCGCCTGGGCGACGCCGCCGGCGTCGATGCGCGCGGGGTGGCGCGCGCGGCGGTCGATGCGCCGCTCGTCGAGTGGGCCCAACTCCTGCCCGCCTATCACCAGCTCTCGGCCCCCGAACTGCAACGGCGGCGTGGGGGGTGAGCCCCGCCGAGTCGCGCCCGGCACGCCTTCACGTCGTCGATCGGGGGTGCGGGCCGTACCTCGGCGATCCCTGGCGTCGCCCCCCGACCGCTCACCCGACTGGGGGCCACCGGCTGCGGTCCGCCCTTCCCCTGCTAGCCTTCCGGCATGGCATGGCGCA
>Ga0163148_10002169_pt1 | contig 23995 bp, 21 predicted proteins | sample OliLakLV19MP7P2_FD_148606 | JGI IMG/M metagenome (GOLD analysis project Ga0163148, IMG submission 148606) | Freshwater microbial mat bacterial communities from Lake Vanda, McMurdo Dry Valleys, Antarctica- Oligotrophic Lake LV.19.MP7.P2 | ecosystem: Environmental > Aquatic > Freshwater > Lake >... | reverse complement strand
GCCGAAGGTGTAGCCAAGGCTTTCCAATAGTGGCAGCCATTTCGAGGCTGGGAGATAGGTTTTGAACAGAGCCTCTCCAATGACCGAAAAGCTGATGCAGACACCGGCGACGATGCCCGACCAGAACAGATCAGTCCAAGGGCGTCGGAGTTCTTCCTCGCCCTCGCGACGGACAACCTGATAAACCAGTTTTGCCGGAAGGTGGGACGCTTCGTGAACCGCCTCTTCCTCTCCGGGCTGGTTGCCTACCTGTTCAACATGATCAGATTTCGTCTGCCTGTGGTGGGATTTCTTTTCCTCACTGGCGGGTCTTTTTTTAGGTCCAATCTTATCGCGCATAGGGGGCTTTGTGATGTTGATGGATAACCCGAGGTCAAGTGTGAACGGCACTAAGTTGAGGACATTTTTGGATTTTCTTCGGCTTGGGGACGGGCGCCCGCCTGAGTTCTGTTACAGGGAGGGCACATCAGTAACGCCCAGATTAGGCTTTTGAAAGAACATTTTCTATGGGGGCTTACCCTACCCAATAAGTTCTTGGTAGACGGCATACTTTTTACTCAGCTTTCAACCGTCTTAAGCTCTCACCTAGGTATGGAAAGACCCCATAGAAGATATAACTAAATTACCGCATGGTGGCTGGGTTCAAAAAAATCGAGTAACCGAATGATGTTCAAAGATACTTTATCAGCTCCCAATCCTGCTTCGAGTGCTGTCCTTGGTATTTTTATCGGTGGGACCATCGGCCTGGGTTCGAACTGGTATTATGATCTCGAGGAATTGCGACAACATTCCGGGCCATGGGCAAAGGTCGCCTCCGGCATCAACCGCGTAAAATCTCTGCTTCTGTAATGAGTTTTATTTACGAACATCCCGAAAAATACGATCTCGAGCATTCTGGACCGCAACCTGATGTCGAGTTCCTCCTGGCCTTTACACGGAACCACCGGCCCGCCCGAATCTTGGAATATGCCTGCGGCAATGGCCGTCTCACTATCCCGCTGGCGGAAGCCGCCGCCGAGTGGGGAGGCCTAGTTACGGGAATTGATTCAAGCCAAGCCATGTTGGATTCGGCCAAGTCCGCGCCGAACCCTCATGGAATCATTTGGGACGAAGGTGGTGTCCAAACTTGGAAACCTCCCACACCGGTGGATCTGATCATTTCGTGCTGCGGATCTCTCAGCCATCTTTTAACGATCCATGACCAGACCACCACTTGGAGGAACGCCTTTGCCTCGCTGGCAGCGGGGGGGCGTTTTTTGATCGTCGAGTCGACACCTGATTACGAAACAATGGCGGACGCCATGCGCTCGCCCGCCAGAACCGCCCTGTGCCTCGACGGCGATTTCGATGACGGCAAGAGCCGCCTCCTTCGCTGCCGCGCGGCTCAATACCAATCTCATACCCAAACGTTACGGGTCAAGTTTCTATACGATCAGTTGGAAGCAGAAAAAAAGTCGGCTCGATTTGTTGATGACTACGATGCCCACGTCTATTATCCCAACGAGCTGCGGCTCCTATTTATAATGGCCGGATTTCGCGTTGTAGAAGAGTGGGGAGATTTTAATAGAACCCCCCTCTCGCATCGGTCGCCGTCGCTGATCATCTGCGGTCAGCGCGCGGTGAACAGCGAAAGATCATAGAAAAAACGGACTCTAATCCCGCGAGAGCCCCTTGCGGCCGTTTTAGAGATTCAGTGCCGTTGCTGTTACCTATCTCCGTTTGTCAACCGAGCAAGATCCGCCTACGAAATCCGCCAATCAAGGTAGGGTTAAACCCTATAGCGGGATTACTCTCTGGGCGTCAAAGTTCTTCTTCACGAAAATCGTGTAAACCCAAACACTCAAATAAAAAAAAAGTATCCTATGAAAATGAATCGTCTATTACCTATGTTAGCATTCGCACTTACAGCTTGTTGGAGCTCTGCTCAAGCCCAGTCCTCTTACAACAGCAAAGACATCGTCGCCGTTGCTTCAGCCGCAGGAAACTGTAATACCCTTGTCGCCGCCATCAAAGCTGCCGGACTGGTAGAAACTCTTCAAGGCCCCGGCCCCTTCACGGTCTTCGCACCGACGGATGAAGCCTTTGCCAAACTGCCCAAAGGCACTCTGGAAGACCTGCTCAAGCCCGAGAACAAGTCTAAACTTGCTGGTATCCTAACCTACCACGTGGTGCCTGGAAAAGTCATGGCTGCTGACGTAAAAACCATGATGGCCAAGACCGTCAACGGCGAGAAACTCGACATCAAGGCAATGGACGGTGCCGTCACCGTAAATAAGGCCAATGTCACCAAGACCGACATCGCCGCCAGTAATGGTGTTATTCATCTCATCGATACTGTTTTGATGCCTAACTAAGCGGAAGAATTAGTCAATAACTCAAAGGTCATCTAGGCCAGCATCGCGACATGCAACAAAATGATCCTCGTTAATCACAATGCGATGTCGCCAAAATAATCCAAGCGATAGGCGGAGGGCGAAACCCTCCGCCCATTCTGCCGTCAGTAAAAATCAGACTAACCTCTAAGTAGTAAATCAATCTCCTCACACCCACCCTTTTAAAAAATATGGCACCAACTAAAAAAGTTGCTTCAAAAAAAGCGGCATCAAAAAAGAAAGCTGCATCAAAAAAATCGTCAGGCCCCTGTTGGGTCGGTTACAAACAGGTAGGCACAAAAAAGAAAGGTGGAAAAACGGTTCCCAACTGCGTCCCAGAATAATAGTCCCGGCGGCGAAGATGCGTCGTCGAAGTCAGCTTATCACATTTCACATGTGACACGGAATCAAACGGAGGTGAAGCGTGAAGAACTGTGCCAGTCTCAGTTACTTGATGTTTTACTTCACGGTTACGAATTGCTTTTTGGCAATTATAAATGGGTTACTATTCTAAGCCTGAATTTAAAGATGAACCTGAAGCTGAAAGCTAAAGAATATAGTCAAGTGCAGTGGTTTAAAACAGGTTCCAAAACCGCTACCACGTAACTACAAAAAACGCGCCCGGCCACCCAACTTCAGGTTCGGTTCGTCATTTACTCGACTGTAATTCACTTTTTTTCATGACCACTCCATCCACACGCAGGCACACCGCGTCCGTGCCAGGTGCAAAAACTAAAGGCTCTTTTGAACCGGAACATCGCACGTCGATCAACTCCCTTTCATCTTTAGACAAAAAACGCGTAATGCCGGCCGGACTGCGCCACAGTTGTGACGACACCCCGGGAATCCGCCGCCGTAGGCGGGGTAACGGCTTTTCGTATTTTAACGACAGTGGCCAAACCATTTCTAGTCGGGCTGAACGAGAACGCCTGGCTCATTTGGCCATTCCCCCGGCCTATCGTGACGTTTGGATTTGTCCGTCGCCGCTGGGGCATCTGCAAGCCACTGGACGCGATGCAAGGGGCCGTAAACAATATCTCTACCACCCCGGCTGGCGCAGTGCGCGCGACGAAACCAAATTCCACCGGATGGCCGCGTTTGGCGCAGCGCTGCCACGCATTCGCGCGGCAGTCAGGCGCGACTTGGTGCAGACCCATGATGCTGTTATCAGCCAGCCTGCTGTGGTAGCGGTGCTGGTGCGTTTGCTTGATACCACTTTGGTCCGGGTGGGCAACGACGAATACGCGCGCACCAATAAATCGTTCGGTTTGACCACGCTGTGCAAGCGGCATGTGGCGCTAAAAGGCGATAAGCTGCGCTTGAAATTCCGCGGTAAAAGCGGAGTAGAGCATGAGGTTTCGATTGAAGACAAGAGGGTCGCGCGCATCGTCAGACGCTGTCAGTCGCTGCCGGGGCAGGAGTTGTTCAAGTACTCCGATGACTCCGGACAGACACACAGTGTCGGATCTGCGGCGGTCAACGACTACCTCGGCGGAGTCGGCGGTGGCGGCTTCACCGCAAAGGATTTCCGCACCTGGCACGGAAGCGCCACAGCACTGGCGCTCTTCATGCGATTGGACGAAAAGGAGCGTGATACGATCACTGCCACCAGTGCCAACTTACTCATTGCAGAGGTGGCGCGGCAGCTTGGCAATACCGTGTCGATATGCCGCAAGTCCTACATCCACCCGAAAGTATTAGCGCTCCTGTTCAAGACCAAACCCAGGCCGGCGGTATCGAGGGCCGGACCACCAAAACGCAAAGCCGGTCTGTGCGCGGGTGATAGTGCTTTCCTGGCCTTCGTTGGCGCACCCGGATAGCCTCGTAAAAGCAAATGCCTTGTTGCCCGGTTCGCATGCAGATCGTGCGCCTTGACTTGCAATACAAAACCCTTTGGCACGTTCCCTGTCAAAATTCAGTTGCTGATCAGAAATAAGATTCACCACTTGTACTCTTTCAGTCAGGTAGGGTTTCACCCCATGGTAGAAAGGGACGCCTATTAGTATTTGTCTACGCACACGCACGTCAACGATCAGCCCAACGTGGGTCTGCTGGCGCTCCTCGATTCGCGGCCCTGCCAAGCGATTCAGCATCCTCGGCAAGGCCATCATTTACCGAATCATGAAATCAAGCTCAGACACCCCTTTTCAACTGGAGAATCCCCATGCATTGCCGACCAGCGAGGTTCTGCAAAAGCTGGACTGCCAAGCGGACGGACTCAGTGCCGACGAAGCAGCGAAGCGCTTGGAACGCGTCGGGCCGAATCTGCTGCCGGTCGCGGCCAAAGAAGGGCTGCTCAAACGCTTCTTCAAGCATTTCCACGATCTACTGATTTTCATCCTCATTGGGGCGGCAGTCGTCACCGCGCTGATGGGCCATTGGATAGACACCGGCGTCATCATGGCCGTGGTCGTGATCAACGCCATCATCGGATTCGTGCAGGAGGGCAAGGCGGAGCAGGCGCTGGAAGGCATCCGTAAAATGCTCTCCGCTCATGCCCATGCCCTGCGCGACGGCCACTATGCGGAAATCGTAGCCGACGATCTCGTTCCTGGCGACATCGTGCGCCTGCGCTCCGGTGATCGCGTGCCGGCGGACCTGCGATTGATCGAAGCGATCAACCTGCGCATCGAGGAATCCGCGCTCACCGGCGAATCCGAGGCCAGCGAAAAGAATACCGAACCCGCCCCGGAAACCGCTGGCGTGGGCGACCGCCACGGCATGGCCTTCTCAGGCACGATGGTCGCCGCCGGTCGCGGCGTGGGCGTGGTGACCGCCACGGGTGCGGCCACCGAAATCGGTCGCATCAATAAAATGATTTCCGAGGTGGAAACCCTCGCCACGCCGCTGACCCGGCAGATGAACCGCTTCGGCAAAATCCTTTCGGTGGTCATCGTCGGCATGGCCGGGTTGTTGTTTCTCACCGGCTGGCTCCTTCATGACTATTCCACCAGCGAATTATTCTTGGCCGCCATCGGCTTTGCCGTCGCTGCCATCCCCGAGGGCCTGCCAGCAATCCTGACCATCACGCTGGCGCTGGGGGTGCAACGCATGGCGCGACACAAGGCCATCACCCGCAAGCTCAACGCCGTGGAGACGCTCGGCTCGGTCACGGTGATTTGTTCGGATAAAACCGGCACGCTCACCCGCAACGAGATGACCGCGCGGCATGTCGTGACCCCGTCCGGTCGCTACGATGCCGCTGGCACGGGCTACCAGCCGGAGGGAAAACTCACCCGTGATGACCAGGAAGCCGCGCTCGATCAACACGCGGACTTGCGGGCGCTCATCGAAGTAATGGCGGTGTGCAACGACACCGAAATCGCCGAGAAAGACGGGCAATGGAAGGTCACCGGGGAGCCGACCGAGGGCGCCCTGCGCACGTTGGCGCGCAAGGCGGGCTTTGAAGACAAGGACTACGAGCGGGTGGCGGTGATTCCGTTCGAGTCCGAGAACAAGTTCATGGCCACGCTGAACCGCGTGCCGGGCGGTGGCAGCCGCATTCTGCTCAAAGGCGCACCGGACCGACTGCTCGACCGCTGCAAACAACAAAGGAACGGGGATGATGCCGCAGGGGAACTGGATCGCGCGTTCTGGGAAAAGCAGATTGATGAACTCAGCAACCAAGGCCTGCGCGTGTTGGCCGCTGCGGCGCGCGAGGTGGACGGCGCCAAGGGGGATTTGACCATGGAAGATCTTGATCAGGACATGGTCTTCCTGGGTCTCGTCGGCATCATTGACCCGCCCAGGCCCGAGGCGATTGCGGCCATCAAGAGCTGCCACGAAGCGGGTATCCGCGTCAAAATGATCACCGGAGACCACGCGGGCACGGCCAAGGCCATCGCTCGCGAAATGGCCATCGGTGATGGCCAGCACGCCATCACGGGAGAAGAGCTCGAAGCGGCTTCGGATGAGGACCTGCGCCGACTCGTGCAGGACAATGACGTGTTCGCCCGCACCAGCCCCGAGCACAAACTGCGACTGGTAAAAGCCCTCCAAGCGAACGGCGAAGTCGTCGCCATGACCGGCGACGGCGTCAACGACGCCCCCGCGCTGAAGCGCGCCGACGTCGGGGTGGCGATGGGCATCAAGGGCACGGAAGCGACGAAAGAGGCAGCCGAGATTGTCCTGGCCGATGACAACTTCGCCTCCATCGAGCGCGCGATTAAAGAGGGCCGGACGATTTACGACAACCTGCGCAAAGCCATTCTCTTCATCATTCCGACCAATGGAGCGGAGGCGCTTGTCATTCTCATCGCCGTCGCCTTCGGCTGGGTTTTGCCCATCACCCCCGTGCAGATTTTGTGGGTCAATATGGTTACTGCCGTCACCCTGGCGCTCGCCCTCGCCTTCGAACCCTCCGAGCCGGGCATCATGAAACGCCCACCGCGCGATCCCAAGGCTCGCATCCTTGGAATGTATTCGATTTGGCGCATTAGCTTCGTTTCGATTCTGGTTGGCGGGGCGACCATCGCGGTTTTTGTGATCGAGCGCCGGCTGGAAATGCCGATCGAATTGGCCCGCACCGTTGCGGTTAACACCCTCGTCTTCGCCCAAGTGTTTTATTTATTCAATAGCCGGTTTATGCGGGAATCGAGCCTGCGACTGACGCTGCTTTTCACCAATCGCGTGGCCTGGCTCGCGGTCGGTGTATTGGCCATCCTACAGTTGAGCTTTGTTTATGCGCCGTTCATGCAGCTTTGGTTCGGCTCGGCTCCGCTTGAGTTGCGTCACTGGCTCGTCCCGCTTGGCGCCGGGTTCATCATCTTCATGCTCGTCGAGGCAGAGAAGGCGATCTTCCGCCGTTTTGATCGGAAAGCGCAGCGACCTGCGCCCTCGGCAGACGCTGCTGCCGCCCAATCCTAAGACACCATGGACGGGCAGAAATGGGGGCAGGGGTCGGGCTAATGCACGGCTACATTTTAGGTATTAGCAGTTCGCAACTTCTCCAATGATCCCGAGCACCATACGTCGGAGGCACCGAGGAACCGGACGGGGACAGGCCGAGTATGGTTGTATTTTATCGGCCCTCATTCGCTTCAAACGGCGGCCGCTAGTTTTTATCTTCCAGAGAGCTGTCCTCAGTTTTCTAGCCATGTGGAGATGAGGAAGGAGGGTGCTTGAGGCGCTAGCTTCAAATACAACAATACTGGGCCTACCCTCTCGGCTCGCGCCGTCGCCCGTCTCAGATCGCCTCCATCTCCCCGGACAAAGTGTTACCGGTCTCCCCGGATCGAACCCACTGAATTTTCAGTATAACCACCAATCCCTATTTAATAACGGGAAATCGCCAAAAAATTCCCTCCAATATGCAAATTCCGGGCTCACGGTCCAACTGTAGCGAAGGCGTTCAATTTGAAATTCCGACAACGGATAGGGTGGAAATCCAGAAATCGCACTCTCTGCAACTCCGCCTGGTAGCCAGAATGGCAGAAAACATTCTGAGAATGACCACCGACGTTCGTTATCCATTTTCCAAAATGAAGTTTCGAAAGTAGAGCAGTTAGCAGGGGTAAATATCACATTTGAAGGCATCCAATCCGCACAAAGTCCTCGTTCTGAAAAAGTCGTGGTGTAGTGATGTAAATCCTTAATTTCAGTTCGACTCAATCCGCCGCTTCGGTTGAGAATATTTAAGCCGGTGTGAACAGTGGATCTCCAACGTTCTTTAATGATCCAAAGCCCGAAGGGATTAGCGTCTAATATTGGCGGGTATTTGATGCCCAATTCAGTAAACAGGGGTGCCCCCACTAACTCACGCCTAAATTGTTTTTGGGACTTGCCATTACGGCATAATTTCAAACAAATGGAATTGTGGGTTTCCGATGCATAGACAAAGCCCTGTTTTCCTGCCCCAAGAAGTTCCCCTATTATAAAATATTGGCCTTTGTGAAGTTCGATAGGTGTTCCAGGAAGTAGCGATCCGAACTCATGATTGTCAATGGAATGAACGGAGTGTAAATTTGAATGAGTCCGAAGGCTTATTTCATTGAAATAAAAGCCGCCCGGGACTGTGCTGGGGCCGTATTGCTCAAGGTATTCTGGTATTTCTAAATTTAACATTACATTAAAGCGTTAAAGTTTGCCGACAAAATGCCTTAATGCTTTCAGGTGAGAGATTTATCGCACCTGTAATACCTGTTCCATTTCGACGTAAATGAAAGGGTAGTTGTTCATCTAAGGACAGGAGCCATTTTTCGGCCAGGTCAGTTCTTCCCTCTTTTAATGCCGCGCACCATGCGCGATAATAGAAAAGCCAATTCATGCGGTGAACCCCATATCCGTTTTTGCGTTCAACGTAATCCAATGTATCAACCCAAAACTCGCGAGGGTTTCGTGTCATGCTTTTTTCGCGGTGCATTGTAACGGTGCATTGTTGCGTGGCCATAGGCGTCGTGTGGTCACTTACTCGAATAATAAATTCGCAATCCTCCGGGCCAATCAATAACTGGGCTTCATCAAATCCGCCTGAAATTGAGAGAATCTCTCTCTTATGTAAGCATGAAGAGAGCGGGAAGATGGTGTGGAAACTATCAAAGATAAATTTATTAAAACGGCAGTCGCCCCAATATCTGATATGATTGCCATTATTAGTTAAGTTTGCGACCCCATACGCAATATTTGTGCCGCCGTGCAGGGATATATAGTTGATCAGCGAATATAAGTGTTCCGGGTGCCATTCGTCATCGTCATCTAAGTATGCGATATATTTGCTATCCGCAGCGGCAATGCCAGAATTCCGTGCGGCTGCAGGCCCTCCATTCACCCTGCTTATGTAAGAGATTGGAACATCAGGACCAAACTCATCGATACATTTTGGGTAAAGCCCACCGTCATTTACTATGATCACCCGAAAGTCTCGATATGTTTGCCGAAAGACGGATTCCAGCGCTCGTTTTAATTCGAGAGTTCTATTAAAGGTGGGAATTATGACACTTACACGAGACATTTTGAAGAGGCACAAAGGAACTAATCTTTTTTGTAATATGCAGCAGGCTGAACTATGTAGGACAAGACGCTATGGATGTAATCGGCTGTCTCTTTGATTTTTCCTGCACCATATTCGAATGTAGCATCAAGCGTGCTCACAAGTATTTTGCCGGCAGTGTTGTCGTGCGGTAAGACAAGAGATAAAATACAGTGCCCCTCCGAATTAGTTAAAAGGGGAACGCTGCCGGGCGGGCCATCGAAAACTCCATGATAATGCCACTTTAATGACCTAGCGGACAGGCTGCTTAGTATTTTTTGGGTATCAGCTGATATTATAATATCAAGCTCTCGATTTTCGCGCCACCAAGAACTGTCAACTGGTCTTGAAAACCACTTGATTCCTGGTAGCCAGTCATCTCTGAGGTCTTCTATAACCAAGGTAGTTCCAGTTGAAATATAAGTCTGCAGAATAGGCCAAATCTCTTTGAGTGCACGCGTGTTACTCTCCCACGGTATCCAGATAGATTTCGCCCCTTTAAAATAATCATTATTTAAATCTGACCAATGGAGTGCAGTAAATATATCCTTGAACTCCAAAGAGGCCACGAAGGATCGGTGTGCCCAATTGCCAGAATGCAAGTATACATGTATTTCTTTAGCGGCAGGACGCGCCCGAACCAAGTTTGATCTGACAAACTTTAATAAGTTCATAAAAAGAACATTTGGGGCAAGGGTTGTATCAGCGGAAAACGTTGGAAGTCTGCCGGCCGCAGTAGCTATTAACCCACCTGGGCTATCCTCAAATTTATTTACCGCCGTTATGATCCGGCTCTCTTGGTCAACTATTAATGGTATTAATTTTTCACCAAATAATTCACCTTCACACCACCACCCTCGAACTCCTTCCTTAGACGCCAACCCCAATAGGTCTACGCCATCTAACAAATATGCGAACTTGGATTCAGCGATACTGAACTGCTGCTTTTTATAATTAGTTGGAGTGTGCCGCCAATGTGTGCTTTCTAATACGCTATCGGCTATACCATCGAAGGAGAAAACCCAGCCGCCACGTCGCATAAAATCATGTAACTGCTGTCGGCATAGTAGTAGCAACGAGTTATCCGTCCCGGCAGGGATAATGATTAAGTCGAATTCGCATAGCGAAGTAGATTTCAATGTTTCAATCTTAAGCCAAGTCGCTTCATAATTATGTCGCGCGCCGTTATACAGTTTATATAGATCAATCCCGCTGTCGATGATGGCAACATTCATAGTTATATTGGCTTAAGTTCAGCTGCTAGCGAATGCCTGCTAGTTTCAAATATAGAGGGGATGTGAAACGGTCTCACGAGGCCGGAATACGGTAAATCAGCGCATGCCAATTGAATCGGATTCCCGAAATAATGGCGGCGTTTTCGCTTAAATAATTCAAGCGTTTCGGGGACATTGTGCTCATCAGAGCTAACCTTCAGGACTATACAGTTTCTAGAATCTAAGCAGTTAACCTTTATTACCCGAAGGTAGGCCTCAAACCAAGGGTATCCGCCATAAAGAAGCGCGGTGAATCGTGTTGTAAATAAGCGATGCGTTACGGTGGTATTAAGACCGATTTCGGACAACTCGGCAGTTATGCGTGGGTTGATGGACTCGAAAGTAGGTGGAATAACAATGATACTGCTTTTACTCGATATATTTTTTTCGATCCATGGATAATTTGTCTGGCAATCAAAAATATCGTATAGTATTGGTGGCATAAACCACCAAAGTGGATGATTGCGGTCACTTTCGATCTCAATAAATTCATCTCGCGTATTAATTTTTTTCAAGATGTCGCGATAGTTTACGGGTAGGTAATCGGGCCCTACGAAATTTTGAACGAAATCCAGGTGGCGAAACAAATCTGTAGACGGTGATGGTATATCCATTTGAGAATATTTAATTCAAAAACGACCGGAATAGGCTTCGTTTGCTAAGCTAGTGCGAAGAGCTTTTTGACAATAATATGGCTTATGATTATATTTATTATATAAAATAGCAAGTTCCCTGTAAAAGGAAATCACCGTTTCATATGTTGGTGGGGTCACTTTAATGGGTGCACCGTGATCGCAGTGTAATACGTTGGCGCCTGGCGTTATCCCGTGGGCGGCTAAATTTTCCGCACCCTGCAACAAATCTGACGCGGGCTCCAGACCCAGGACAAAATTTGACCATGATTTACCCCAACCAAAAACTTCGACTCCCTTATTTAATGCGTTTAAATATAAATCACGTCCTAATCGGTGTTTCCCTGGGCAATGAAGTGCAAATGCAGTGGGGGTATAAGCCTCTAAGTTGAAGACCCCTATGCTCACTCCAGCGTCCCGCATTTCGAATAACTTATTACTATCGCTAGGGGGAGCGGTAACCGCAACCAAACCTTCTGCGAACTTTCCGGAGTGTTTTGCATTTATAGCCCGTGCTATGTCTGAATAAATTAATGCTTGGAGGTCAAGTTGATCGTCTGCTAAATTACCTGTTATTAAGATTAAATGGATTTCCTCTTTGTAGCAATCGTCATCAATAGCTAAATCTATGGCTTCAGATAGTTCGGATAAAATTGATTCTTTTTGAGAGTTCCAGTAATCACTAGGATTTTGCGCTTGCCTCAAGGTAACTGCACGCAATAAATCGTTATTCTTACCGGCCTGCTTGTGCACTGCGTTAATTCCACAAAAGCTGCAGGTCTTGCTGATTGCGCAGTCATGCCACGGCCAGATGTTCATTTCGTCGTATCCACAGGCACTAACGATACGCGTTACCGGCCTCCCGCTTGAGGTGACCTTGTCGTAGTAAGAGGGCTGCGGGACATACCTAACTTCGTTAACACAAACACCAATTTTCGGCATGCCGGGAGTTTCTAGAGTCAGTTGGTTGGATGTAAAATCAACAATGGCACACTGGCGTTCTGGAACTGGCGCAACAGCTGATACGCATACGGTGTAGCCATCTCCGCCAGTTAGAAATAATTCCTGGGGACGGCTAAATTTCGGTGCGATTAAGTTGATCGACCGATCACTGGAACTCCCGCTACCCGAGGACTCAAGGGCCAGAGCAGGCAGATTGTATACTGCATTCTGGCGTTTAGCATTCGCGGTGATCGCATGCTGAAGTGCTTCCGGTGTAAAATGAACACCGTGTGTTAGTATGTAGGCTTTTGCTAGGCTTTCGGCGTTCATTGGTAAATTATCTTTTTTTAAGATATGCGGCGTTGAATGGTAGCCAAAATAAAAGAGAAGCAGTTAGATGCACCAATGGAAAGGTGAACATATAGGTGATTACCGTAGTAATTCTGCTTTTTGATTTTATCCCTAAAGCGCACGCACCAGTCGCTAGAATAGCGAGACCGATAATTGGGGATACTAGAGCGATCAAAACTAAACCTATTGCGGCAATAACAGGAAGAGCATGATAAGCTAAGTAATGCGTGATCAGTAAAGCCAACGCCTGCGGGTCGGGCGAAAGTTGCTTAAATAAATTTGCTAGTCCCTTCATCCAGCGAAGGCGCTGGCTCAGCAAGCTTCCCCAACCGGTTCTTGGTTCTTCTTCAGCCACCACAATCCCAAGGCGTATAACTGGAATTTTTCGGTTTCGAGCGATCCAGCCCAGATAAAGATCGTCAAGATATGTATCTAAATTAAGATCTAAAGATCGAAGGGTGCTCGTTGAGATTAGCAAGAATTGCCCTGGTATGGTTATTCCAATGCCGAGGGCCCATAGATTTCGCCTTAAAATATTATGAGAAATCCATTTATCTAATGCTACAGCGCGTGAAATTAAGGAGCCGTTGTCAAGCCCCCTAATTATGCCGTATGCAATTACCTCTTTTTTCGCTTTAAATACTGAAGCGGCAACATTGTAAATTTCTACACAGGCGTCTTTGTTTACACTGAGATCGGGGTCGCAAATGCAGATGAGATCGGCATTAGTGTTAAGTGCAAGCAGTCTTAGTTTGGACAATTTGGTTCCGGGTGGAACGTGTAGCACGTCCTCACACGTATTTGTTGTCATCGATTCCAATATTGATATACGTTCAACTGTAGTTAGAGCGGAAAAAGCATCAAATATATCACCCACGGCCTTGGGGTGGCTAGTTGTTTGAGTGCATGACGCTATACAGACGGTTGGCATTAATTCAGAATAAATTTTATGTCTTGTCACTTCAGAAATTGGGTTTGGGCCGTTGTTTGTTAGTTTTTCGGTATCTCGTCCATGTATGGGCCGAAGAAGCGTTCCCGTTTTAGTCGATGAGGTGGTAGTGGCGCATTAAACGCGGTAGGCCAATTTTTTAGGATTTGGTTTGGAATGGGTCAAGCAGCGAGTGTCGTTGTTAAGCTCGGATTTGCGAATAGTTTTCCTTGCGCGTCAGTTACAGAGCTGATTTCGGGCCAGCGGGCGAGGAGTTGTTTTGCGGAAATACGGGCGAGTTCTTTGGGCTCGATTTTATTTAGGCCGCCTCCGTAAACGCGGCCTTCGCCTCGGAGTTCGTCGCCGGTGACTTGGCTCAGCCACTCGTGTATCCAGGCTGCGCGGTCGGGGTGGGCGCTGAGCATTTTGGCCATGCCGGGTAGAAAATGACACTCCTGCCGCTTTTGCGACATCCATGATGGTGGGGCTTGTGGAGGCGGCATGAAAAACGTATAACGGATTTGACCGCCACTGCCAGCACAAATCGGAGCGCTGCGATTTGTGACTTGTTTACAAAAGCTGAGTTTCAGGTAGTTCAATTGGTGGGTTGATTCATTGAGCACGTGACGCATGCCTGCCTCACCCGGGTTTCCTAAACTGCGCACCTTTTAATTTTCTTTCAAAATCCATGAGCCATAAATCCGCCCTCCTGCTCGGTCTTGCTACTCTCCTCAGCCTAACTCCCACCTCCCGCGCCGATTCCCTCTGGATCGAGGCCGAGTCCGTCCCCAATCCCCCCGCCGCCTCCTCGACCGGCTTCGCGAAACCCGAAGGGCTCTCCGGTGGCAAGGTCCTTTTCCTTACCCTCGACCCCAAGCAGGTCGAGGCCGCTCTCCCCGCCGATGGCTTGATCCTTTCCTACCCGCTCGCCCTCACGAAAGCCGGTAACTACACCCCTTGGAACCGCGTCGGCTTCGAGGGCGTCCGCGCCGCCTTCGAGTGGCGTGTCAACCAAGGCCCGTGGACCCTCAACTCCCAGGTGGACCAACCCATCACCAACCTCCAAGAACTCGCCTTCTGGAATCCTATCGGCTGGACGCGTCTCGGCACCGCCAACCTCACCGCCGGTAAACACACACTCGATATCCGCCTCACTCGCACGCTCGCCAACCCGAAAATTACAGCAAGTCAGGCTTTCTGTCGGAATCCCTCCTTGCGCCCCGGAACGCAATTGAGCTAGCACGTCCACCGTTATAAACTTGGGGAAATCCCCTCCTTTCCTTGTCCACTTCTTTTTTACTCGCTCAAGCCACCCAACCCACGAGCCCCTCCAGCCCGGAGCAATTTCCGCAGTGGGCGGTTGCCCTGCTGTGGTTTTATCTCTACCGTTGCGTGGGTATGCTCGGCGTCTGTTTTTTTGCGGTGAAAGCGAACACCAACGGTCATCCTGAAAGACACCCCGAATGATAATACCTGAACAAAGCGAACTGTTGCGAAAGCTGCAACTGGACTCGTTCAGTTACTTCGTCCACCAAACCAATCCCGCCAACGGGCTGGTGCGCGATAAATCGCGGGAAGGTTGGCCCGCGAGCATTGCCGCCGTCGGGATGGCGCTCGCGGCTTATCCGGTGGGCGTCGAATGCGGCTTCATGACGCGCAGCGACGCGGTGCAGCGGACGCTGGCGACGCTCCGTTTCTTTACCAACGCGCCGCACGGTCCCGGGTCCGATGCCACGGGTCACATGGGTTTCTATTATCACTTTCTCGATATGACGAGCGGGCGACGTGCGTGGGGATCCGAACTATCGAGCGTGGACAGCGCGTTCCTGCTCGCCGGCATGTTGGCCGCCGCCGCCTACTTCCAGCAACAGACGGCGGAAGAAGACGAAATCCGCCGGCTCGCGGACGCCCTCTATCGCAAAGCCGATTGGCAGTGGATGCAGAACGGGGCAGCGGCGGTGAGTCACGGCTGGACACCCGAGAAGGGCTTTCTGCGTTACCGCTGGCACGGTTACGACGAAGCACTGATCATCTATCTGCTCGGGCTAGGCTCGCCGACGCACCCCCTGCCGCTTGAAAGCTATCGCGCCTGGGCCTCGACGTATAAATGGAAAAAAATTTACGACATCGAGTTCCTCTACGCCGGACCGTTGTTTATCCATCAGTTGTCGCATGTGTGGATTGACTTCCGCGGTATTCGCGACGCGTTCATGCGCCAACGTGATCTGGACTATTTCGAGAACAGCCGCCGCGCCGCTTTGGTGCAGCAACAATACGCGATTCGCAACCCGCGCGGTTTCGCCCACTACGACGAATATTGCTGGGGCATCACCGCCAGCGACGGGCCGGGGCCGCACACGCTCATGGTGGATGGCATTGAACGCGTGTTCTACGACTACATCGCGCGCGGTGTTCCTTTCGGCCCCGACGACGGCACGCTCGCTCCGTGGGCGGTAGTCGCCTCGCTGCCGTTCGCGCCGGAGATCGTCCTGCCCACGATCCAAAACTATGAGCGCATGAATTTGGAGGCGGCCCGGGCTTACGGCTACAAAGCGAGCTTCAATCCGACCTTTCCGGCGCAGCCGAAACACGAACACGGCTGGGTTTCGCCCTATAACTTCGGCATCAACCAGGGGCCGATCGTGCTGATGATAGAAAACCATCACTCCGGACTCCTATGGTCGCTGATGCGGCAATGCCCCTATCTCGTCACGGGCTTACGTCGGGCGGGATTTACCGGTGGTTGGTTGGAATGACCTGCCCGCACGGGCGCTGATCCGGGGAATCATTTACATTGCGCCCTCCTGCGTGCCGCATTGGTTCCGCGCGGATGAAGGATTGATGAGTGGTCGCTCGCGGCGTTCTGGGACAGCGAAGGGATTCGCTATCAGCGGGCGGAGTCTCCCCTGATCCACCGCGGGATTTTACCTTATAGCGAAGCCGCCTCCACGGGCGTGACCGCTTCCATCTCGTCATGGACGTGATAGACCGGCTGCCCCAGACCGGCGAAAAAAGCACACGCCTGAAACACCAACTCCAGACCAAGCTGATCGAGCACAAGCAATACATCGATAAAAACGGCGAAGACATACCGGAGATCCGGAACTGGAAATGACGTTCGGATTTCTCGAACAAACCCGCGCTCTCATTGTTTCCGGCAGCACTCTCATCCTGATCGAATCGCCGGCAGGCGCAGGAACCCCATAATAGTGCGCCGGCCATCGACATCCTCACCACAGCCTCTGTGCCGTAAATGCAAGCGCCGCTCCCGCGAAACCTCCGGATGGCAGGTATGAAACATTTGTTGAACAGGAAGACAAGCAAGGCCTGGTCGCCGGGAGGACTTGGCTGCCGTGTTGTCGTTTGTGATTGCACATTGGTGTTCTTTGTATAGAACACATTTATGTTGTTACGGGAAACAATCGAGTTGGTCTTGGCCAATCCGTTACTTCTGCCGCCGGACGAACGGGAAGTGATGCGGCTGGGGGATTGGGCTTGGCCCAAGAATCACGCGTTGGTGCTGACTGGTGTGAGGCGCAGTGGCAAGAGCACGCTGCAACGCCAAATCCGGACTCGTGAGCCGGGGCCGTGGGTGAGCCTCCACTTGGAAGATACACGGCTTTACGGGATGGGACCGGAGGATTTCGCGACCATTATTGACGTTTTAGAGAAGTCGTGGCCCGCGACCACAGTCTATCTGGACGAGGCGCAGGAAGTGGCGGAATGGCCACGGCTCGTTCGGGCCCTGCTGGATGCGGGACGCCGGGTCTGCCTCACCGGCTCCAACGCCTCCTTGCTAGGCCGGGAATTGGGCACCAAATTGACCGGACGTCATGTCACGAGGTCGGTCTTTCCGTTTTCCTACCGGGAGTATCTGACCTTTGCCGGGGTCGCGGCCGGTGCAGATTCGCTCGCGGAGTTTCTGCGGGGCGGGGGCTTTCCCGGGGCCTTGCAGGTTGGCACCGAGCAGGGTGCCGTAGTGTTGCGCGAACTGCTGCGCGATGTGGTGCAGCGCGACATCGTGACCCGCCATTCCCTGCGCGCCGTGCGGCCACTGATGTCCCTGGCACTGCATCTCATCGCTCATCCCGGGCAGCCGCTCTCGCTGCAATCCCTCGCCAAGGGTCTCGCACTGCCATCGGTCGCGCAGACGGGCCGCCTGGTGGAATACCTGCAGGATGCCTGGTTGGTGCTGTCGGTTCCGCGCTTCAGCCCGTCCCACCGCCAGCGGGTGACGAGTCCGCCGAAATATTATGCGGTGGACACCGGCCTGGCCACTGCCAACAGCCCGAATCCAACGCCGGATTTCGGACGCAAGCTTGAAAACGCGGTGCTCCTGGCCCTCCTGCGCCGGGGCGAGTCCCCCACCTTCGCCACGGCTCCGCACGCGTGGGAGTGCGACTTTGTGACACCGGCACAGGCCATTCAAGTCTGCTCCCGGCTCACACCAGAAAATCGGGGGCGCGAACTGAAGGGCTTGATTCAGGCTGCAACCCTGCCTGGGGCGAAAGGGAGAAACGCGCGGGAATTGCTGCTGCTCACTCATGACCAGGAAGACCAATTGACCGAAGAGGGCTTCGAAATCAATGTCATCCCGGCCTGGCAATGGCTTGATTGAAAACGCGTCCCATTCCCTGGCGGATGAAGCCATCCGCACTTGGGGTAAATACCCCATGGAATGTCCGGGAGTTAGATAAAAATTTGTAGAACCTTTATGAATACCAGTCCACTTAAGCAGGGTGCCTTGACCGGGAATTCCGTTGGTCTCGGCACTGTGACAGGGGCGATGGTGCGGGAACGCCCGTGCGAACTTGCAGTCATCAATGGTCGCTCCCCCGAGAGCGCGTCGATGAAGGAATGGGAATAGGCCAAACGCGAATTGACCGAAAATCTCGATATCGATCCGAAAGAGGCGCTTTTGGAATTCGCATTCGAAACCGAGCGCTGGGATCCGGTGCCTGGCACAAAAGGGCACAAGATATTCACCATGCCAAGCGGGGATGAAGATGACGAAGGACGAACCGAGGCGAAAAGTTTGTGGAAGAAGGGCCCGCCGAGGCCAAACACGATCAGATGCTTCAGGCTACCAAAGCCCAGCGCGCAACCCGTCGCCCGCTTTGAGATGCCCATGCTTTGGCTCGTTACGCGGCATTGTCTCAGGAGGCCGGGCTGGTTCCCATCGTGGAACCGGAAGTGCTCATGGCCGGCAATCATACAGAACGAGAGTCACGGGTAGGGTTTGACCCCATGGTGAACCGGTCATCACGGCATAGTTTGCATAGGTAGTATCCCTGTAGCGTCCTGCGCGGAAGCAGCGCTGCACTTAACGTCACTTAGAGACCACCAACCAAGCACCCAAGATCATTATGTTATTCAAAACCGAAACACTAAAGACCTACAAACTGGACAGCCTCGACGGGGAATTCGGGAAGGTCAAAGAATTCTACTTTGACGACCACCACTGGACCATCCGGTATCTGGTCGCCGACACTGGAAACTGGCTGACCGGACGACAGGTGCTGATTTCCCCTTATGCGCTGGTCGCCGCAATCAAGGCGGAGGAGCATATTATTGTTAACCTGACGGCAAAGCAGATTGAGGGCAGTCCCTCGCTGGACAGCGACAAGCCTGTTTCCAAGCAGTTCGAACAGGAATACTACACCTACTACGATTACCCGTCCTATATGATGGGACCTTTCCGTTGGGGTCTTTATCCGCAATTGATGCTTAACCGTGAGGCACTCGCCAATGATAAACTTAATAAAAACACCCCCCATGAGGACGCGTGGGACCCGCATTTGCGGAGCACCGACGCGGTGCTGGGATATCACATCCAGGCGATGGACGGCGAAATCGGCCACATCGAGGATTTTATCATTGATGATGAGACATGGGCGATCCGCTATCTGGTCGTTGACACAAAAAATTGGTGGCCTGGCAAGAAGGTTTTGATTTCACCGCACTGGATCGATTGCGTGATCTGGAACGAAACCAAAGTCTTCGTTAATCTGTCCCGGGATGTCATCAAACAGTCCCCCGAATTCACGGAGGAATCTCAGCTGACGAGGGATTACGAGACGAAACTTTATCAACATTATCAACGGGAAGGTTATTGGAGCGAGGAACTCGCCGATAAATTACGTTAACCAAGTTATTCCATGAATATGAAACAATCCGACCAAAAAATAATGAAACAACTAACAAAGGATTTTCGCTCTTCGCTTCCAGGCTCAGAGAAAATGCCCTGCCTCTCGCTGTACCAGCCCACGCACCGGCATCATCCCGGCAATCAGGAAGACCCTATTCGCTTCCGCAATCTGGTCAAGGAACTCGATCAATCGTTACAAAAACAATATTCGACGGAGGAGATTCGTCAGCTTCTGGAACCGTTCGAGGCACTTTCCCGCGATCTTGATTTCTGGAAACACACCACGGACGGATTAGTCGTGTTCGGAGGACCCGGTTTGTTCCAGGTTTTTGGATTGCAACGCACGACGCCCGAACTCGCCGTGGTCGCCGACAGCTTTCACACCAAACCGTTGTTGAGATTTTTACAATCGGCGGATCGCTTTCAAGTGCTGGCGCTCAATCTTCACGAAATTAAGTTATTTGAGGGCAATCGCGACGCGCTGGATGAAATTGATCTCGCGCCCGGAGTGCCGCGCACGCTTACGGAGGCGTTGGGCGAGGAATTGACCGAGCCGCATCAAACTGTCGAATCCTATGGAGGAATCGGCGGCGGGAGTGTGGCCATGCGGCACGGGCACGGCGATAGGAAGGATGAAACGGACATTGATACGGAACGGTTCTTTCGCATGGTGAACCGCGCGATTCTAGAATCGCATTCGCAACCCTCGGGACTGCCGTTGATTCTCGCGGCGTTGCCAGAACATCACGGTCACTTCCGCAAGCATAGCCAAAACCCTTTCCTGTTGGGGGAAGGAATTAAAATCCATCCTGACTCACTGCCGATGACCAAATTTCGTGAAAGTGCGTGGAATATTTTCCAACCGCAGTATCAAGCGCGCCTCGCGGCACTAGCCGACGATTTTGCGGTTGCAAAATCCAAAGGGCTTGGCCAGGAAGACGTAAAACAGGTGGCAGAGGCCGCGGCGGCCGGGCGGATCGCGACCCTGCTGATTGAGGCGGATCGACAGATTCCAGGACGAATCAACGGCACCACAGGAGAAGTGGAGTTCAAAGATTTGAGCAGTCCTGAGGTGGATGATCTGCTGGACGATCTCGGCGAGTTGGTGCTCAAGACTGGTGGTCGCGTGGTGGTGGTTCCCGCCGATCTGATGCCTACGATGACTGGAGCTGCGGCAACGTGCCGCTTCTAACGACAAGAATAGGATGGCCAGCTAAAAAGTTATATGAAAATCCAAATTAACACAGACAACAACGTTGAAGGCAGCGAAGCATTAACCCAACAGACCAAGGCGGTGGTAGAGGACGCGATGGAGCATTTTGCCCAACAGATAACCCGTGTGGAAGTCCACCTAAGTGACGCTAACAGTCACAAAGGTGGCCGAGACAAGCGTTGCGTCATGGAAGCACGCATGGAAGGAATGCAACCCGTCGCCGTGACCGACCAGGCGGAACACATAGAGCAGGCTGTCCATGGTGCGGCGGACAAATTGAAAAAATTACTTGATCATGAACTGGGGCGGTTGAACAACCACTAGCCCGGACGAAGAAGTTCCTGAGCGTGTCGGATAAGTCGAAACTGAACAAAAGCGACGAATCATTTTGACCATCAAGCTGAAAAAACCAAAACCGCCGGGCCGCGGTAGTCCAGGGCCGCCCAAGCCATCCCCTGGACCGTACAATCCGCGTCCGCCGAAACCTCCTGGCAGGCCATTGAAGAAAAAATAGGAGGTTACGATGGACGAAACAAATGATGGAGAAGGGATTATTGCCGACCTCATCCCGCTCCGAAAACCGGTAACTTTGTCCATCCGTTTTATAATGATGCCCAGTTGGTTGACAAACCAAAAGCAATCCAGCTGGTGGCGAGCCATCAAACAGGACTGGGCACGTTGGGCCAAAGTGGATGGCGACCAGCGCGCCGCCGCTTTTACCCATCAGCTGCTTCCGTCACTTCTACCGATGGTCTTCATTCTGGTAAGCCCAGTATTTTTGCTCGTTGAGCGGGAACTAGCCCCGCAGGATGCCGCTTAGTGGATTATACACTATGTTCTGTTGACCGGTGAGCAGGAATCCAGTGCGATGATAAATATCCACGGCGTGCTGGCAAAGCGCGGCGGAGTCAGGCTGGCCGCTCTTCCGCTTTTGATTTGGAGCTCGATGAAATTTCTGCGCACTCTGGTTCGGATCACGAATCGCATCTGGCATTGCCCCACTTGCAACCGGTGGCGGTTGCCTTTAAAAAGCCTCTGATTGCCCGGTGCAACTTTAAGAGCAGCCTTTCTTGGGACTCTGTTGCCAGGCGTCGCGTGGGGGGCCGGCCGCTGGCCCGCCACCTATCTCGACTCTCCCCATTGAACCGTTGACTTAATGCTGAATCGCCTAGCATGGCTCGTTTTGTTCTGAGGAGCCCAGTTGATTAGAAGCTGACGCCCAGCCTATCCACCAAATTCTCCGAATTGTGGATCGGCGCGCTGACGGCGACGGGTCTGATCTGGACTGGCGAATAATTTTTTTCTACTTTACTTGGTCCAGCTCGCTGATTCCAACAAACGTTACGGCACACTGGGGGGCGTTCCGGCGTTTCTGCTATTGATTTATCTCTCAAGCTGCCTCGGCGTGTTTGAAATTTGCTTTTGTGCAGGACAAGTGGAAATCTTCGTCAAAGGGAGCGGCAACCCTGACCGATCCCCTTTCGGCAGCTCGGAGGTGAATCACCTATAAACTCAAGGGATGTTGAACAATCTGCGGTAAAGTCTTTTTATTCCAGGTAGGGTTTCACCCCATGGCAGACAGGTAGGCCTATCAGTAATTATACACGCAAACCTATTATGAACACCACAATCACAGCTAAAACAACTACCATCAACGGCCTGATCGAAATCTGCAAAGATGGGCAGGAAGGCTTCCGCGATGCCTCTGAAAACGTCAAACACTCGGACCTCAAAACCTTGTTCTCGGGATATTCACTCCAGCGCTCGAAGTTTGCGGGCGAATTGCAGCAATTGGTCATCGGCCTCGGTGAGGAACCCGAAGCAACCAGCAGCATTGTCAGTGCAATTCACCGTGGATGGATCGATTTGAAAGCCGCTTTTACCAAGGGCAGCGATCACGCCATCCTCGTCGAGTGCGAGCGCGGTGAAGACTATATGCAGTGAGTGCTTACCGGGATGCTTTGGCGGAAGACCTGCCGGCCAACATCCGCGAAACTGTCGCCATGCAAAGCGCAGCCGTACAGTCAGCACACGACGACATCCGTAATCGCCGCGACGCCGCTGCCGAATAATCCCTGGGAGCTCGAGCGCCCCGCTTACAGCGCGGGCGCCAGCAGGCAAAGCAGGTGACGCCTCCTCCGGCTCAATTGCAGAGTTTAGGGCTGCGGCCGATTCAACGGTTCTATCTGTATTCTCCACCAAGCAGGCACCTTCGCTTCGGGCGCATTGCATTAGTGCAACTTAGGAAAAACAACATGGCCACAATCAAAAAATCGACATCAGAAAAGAAAGTTGGAAAAACAGTTCCCAACTGTGTGCCTAAAAAATAATGCAGGCGGCTTGTTTGACCGCGCAGTGCCACATTCTATCAAAGACAAATCGGATGGTGGATGAAAAAAAACATATTGTAGTGGTCGGCGCAGGCTTTGGCGGACTTGCGTTCTGCCAGAATTTCCAGTCGGACGACGCGCGGATCACTCTCATCGATTGCACAAATCATCATCTGTTTCAGCCGTTGTTGTATCAGGTGGCAGCGTGCGGCCTCTCTGCCCCGGATATTGCCCAGCCGATTCGCGCCATTCTTTCAAAACGCCTGGATATTACAGTATTGCTCGACCGCGTAGTCGGATTTGATCTCCCGCAGAACACTATTCTCCTCGCCAAGCATAACCTCCATTACGATTACCTTGTGCTCGCGCTGGGCGGCCAGACCGGTTACTTCGGCCATCCCGAATGGGAGGAATTTGCGCCCGGCTTGAAAACGCTCGATGATGCGCTGCGCATCCGCAGCAAAATTTTGCTGGCGTTCGAGCAGGCGGAAAACGCGACAGACACCGCCGAGCACGACGAGTTGCTCACCATTGTCGTCGTCGGAGGCGGGCCGACCGGAGTCGAACTGGCCGGCGCGTTTGCCGAACTGACACGCACGGTGCTGAACCGCGACTTCCGGCGGATAGATCCGTCGCAGGCACGAATCATTTTGATCGAAGGTTCGCCGGCCGTCCTTGGTTTTTTTCCGCCCGACCTTTCCGCCAGCGCCCGACGTCAGCTCGAAACACTTGGCGTACAAGTCCGGACTTCGACCAAAGTGCAAACCATTCGCGATAGCGAAGTGGAACTGGTCGGTGGTGAAATCATCCGCGCCGCAAACATTCTCTGGGCCGCGGG
>Ga0163148_10002167_pt1 | contig 24042 bp, 18 predicted proteins | sample OliLakLV19MP7P2_FD_148606 | JGI IMG/M metagenome (GOLD analysis project Ga0163148, IMG submission 148606) | Freshwater microbial mat bacterial communities from Lake Vanda, McMurdo Dry Valleys, Antarctica- Oligotrophic Lake LV.19.MP7.P2 | ecosystem: Environmental > Aquatic > Freshwater > Lake >... | reverse complement strand
CGAGGTGTTGGCTGACCTCGTCCTCGATGGCGGCGGCGAGCAGGGAGCGTGCTCCGTCACGGATGAGCGAGGCAATCACGTCGTTGCTGGTGGGAAGGAATGGCGATGCGAGGGGATCCGATGTAGCTTGACGCACGGTGGCGTACTCCTCTTGGGTTGGTGGCAACCCCCCAAGGTACGTCGCCTTTTTCGTTTCGCCGCCACACACAAGATTTGACGGTAGCCCCGAACCGCGAAAGAGATCGGGCAACATCGTGGGCACTGTTTCGCTGATGCGCCCGGGGCTCTCGCGTCCGTTCTCATCGACCGCGAGCACCGTGTCGGCGATCACCGGACCGGCCAGCCGCTCGGCAATATCCGCCACTTTCGTCGCGAGATCATCGCCAGGCGTGACGTAGGCCGCCAGCGCGCGGCTGCCGTCGGCGATGCGATCGAGCAGCGGCACGTTGACGTCGGGACCGACGCCGACGGTGAAGATGCGGCGATGCGTTGGGTTGCCGTCCTCCGCCATCGCGCGGATGTCCCGCTCCAGCGTCTTGCCGATGGTGGGCAGGCCGTCGGTGAGAAAGAGGCACAGGGGCAGCGCGCCGGGAGCGACGTCCTGACGCAGCGCTTCGAGCAGCGCGTCGTGGATGTTGGTGCCGCCCGCGGGATGCAGCGCCGCGATGTAGCGGATGACCTCGTCACGCGTGCCGGCGTTGACGGTGGCGGGACTGGGCGCGAAGCTTGAGACGCCGTTACTGAAATCGATGACGTTTACGCGTTCCCCGTCGCGCAGTCCGTTGACGATGCGGGTTGCGGCAACCTTCGCCTGCTCAAGCGGCGCTCCCGCCATGCTGCCGGAGCGATCAAGGACGAGGACAATGTCGCGCGGCATCGCCTGCGCGTCGCTCGTCTGCGGCGCAACGGCGAGCAGGAGGAAGTAGCCGCCGCCAATCGACGGATCCGGATACGTGATGACAGTGGCGCTCGGTCCCGCACTTCGAACGATGCTCAGACGCAATGCACCGGATGCCGCCGCACCGCGATCGGTCGCGACCAGGGAGGCCGATTGTTCTCCGCGCCGCAGCGTGCGGACTTCGTGCGTTGGCGAGAAAATGCCTGCGATCGTCGTCGAGCTCGCGACATTGATCTCGATCTGCCACGCCGGACCTCGGTGCTGGAGATCGCTGCGCGGCAGCGTGTAGTCGAGCCGGTCACCGTTGGCGATGAGCAGTTCTTCCCACGCGATGCGGACCTTCCGCGTGCCATGCGGCGGGACCGGGAAGACGCTCGTGCGAACGACGTTCCATCCCGCCCATTCGAGCAGTGCCGGATCGCGCTCGCGGGCAACGATCGCGTCGTACTCCTGACGTGCTTCGTGCCTGCTGAGAACTCGAGCGGTCGGTTCGCGGAACGGCCCTTCAAACGTGAAGCCGTTGACCGTAGCGGCGGACGGAACCGGCACCAGCATCGTCGCTTCTTGCGCGCTCCCGCTCCGATTCGCGAGATCCAGTTCCATCGTCGTCACTGCGATGGTGTCGCGGATGTCGACCCGGGCTCGGATTGCGGTGATTTCGATCGACGACACAGAACCGGCGACGCGCCCGATCTGGGGGACGATGATGCGCGGCGGAGGATTCCACGGGCGAACCGACGGCAGGCTGGCGGGCGGAACCACGGCCTGGCTGGGGGAGTGGGCCATCACCATCGATGCCAACGCCAAGGGAAGCAGCAGTGCAGCCAATGTTTTGAGCGTGGATTTGAGCGTCATGTCGCGTTCCTCGGGTGAGATCCAGGTTCGGCGGTCGGCTAGCTGTTATTCCTCAACTACCTTACAACTGGACTCGACCGGTGCGCGTCACGGCTGTGCAACAGGCTGGCGCGGGGCGGCGCTGGATCAGCGGCAGAACGGGTGCGGCGGCCACTTGCTATAACCGCACACAGATGTGTGCCGCCGAGCCGAATGAGATCTACGAACTGCCGGCGGAAGGCGCCTTTCCAGCCACGCAACGCGACTGGCTCGTAGCGCAGGTCACAGCCGGTGATGAAGGTCGCCTACAGGCGAACGCATTTGTGATGCAGATTTACGCACCCGCGCTCGACGCGTACTTGCGCGGTTCAAGCTTTCGTTCGCTCGGTGCCAGTCAGGATCTGGTGGCGGGATTCTTCGCGAGCCGGCTGGATCGCCCCGATTTCTTCACCCGATGGCTCGCCAGCGGATTCGCGTTCCGTCGCTGGATCGCGAACGCGTTTCTGTTCTTCCTGCACGAAGAGTCGCGCCGCAAGCGCCAGCGTGCCGGACTCGTTCTCGACGATAAATCCGACCCGCCCGCTCTCGAACCGGATGCGGTGGAGCGCTACGAGGCACAGTGGGCGCGCGAAGTCGTCCAGCGCGCGTGCGAACAGGCACAGGACATCTGCTCCCGGTGCGGGTGGACGCTGCATTGGGATGTGTTCGTGCGCCATCACGCGGCCGGCGCGTCGTACGTCGACATCGCGCGCGAGCTTTCTCTTGATCCGCGCCAAGGACCGGCGCTGGCGCGCACCGGTGGCGGCGTGCTCCGTCGCGCGATCGAGGAGATCCTCGTGCGCGACGGCGTAGCGAAATCCGAGCTTGCATCGGAAGCGGCACGGCTGATGTCGGCGCTGCGCAAGCGCTGAGCAACGCTTCCCTGCAGAGACCACCGCTCAGCCCGAGAAGCTCGAACCGCAACCGCATGTCGACGTGGCGTTCGGATTCTCAAAGACGAATCCGCGTCCCATGATCGACTCCTTGAAATCGATCGTCGTGCCATTGAGATACAGGTACGACTTCGGATCACACACGACGCGCAGTGTGAACGTGTCCGCTTCGGCCACGGCGACATTGCCGTCGCCGGCAGACTCGATTCGCTCGAACTTCGTGCCGTTCTTGCGGAACGTGTAGTCCCAGATCTCGTCGGTGTCCTTCTGGACTTCGGTGAGATCGAGGAGATACGAGAACCCGCTGCAGCCGCCCCCCTTGACGCCCACGCGGAGCTTCACGGTGGCCGCGTCGAGCTCTTGCTGCTGGATGATCGAATCAACCTCACGGGCGGCGGTTTCAGTGACGATGACAGGCATTCGGCTCTTTCTTCAACGACGGGTGCGAGGAGGTGTCAGCGGGATGCAGCGGCGGACGTGGTGGACGGCGCGTCCGCACCGATCGCGTTCTTCTTTTTGTAATCAGCAATCGCGGTTCGGATCGAATCTTCCGCCAGCACCGAGCAGTGGATCTTCACCGGGGGCAGGCTGAGTTCTTCGACGATCTGCGTGTTCTTGATCGCCATCGCTTCATCGATCGTCTTGCCCTTGATCCACTCGGTGGCGAGCGAACTCGATGCGATCGCGGAGCCGCAACCAAAGCACTTGAACTTGGCGTCTTCGATGACACCGCGATCATTGACCTTGATGTGAAGCTGCATGACGTCGCCGCATTCCGGCGCGCCGACGATGCCGACGCCGATGTCCTTCCGCTGCGCGACTTCCTTCGAAGCGCCGAAGGAGCCGACATTGCGGGGAGCGTTGTAGTGGTCGATGACTTTTTCTGAGTAGGCCATTGGAGATTCCGGGAGTGAAAGGCGGCAATGTCGAACTAGCTAGTGGGTCTGCCACTGGATCTTCGAAATGTCCACGCCTTCCTTGAAGAGATCCCACAGGGGACTCAATGTTCGCAGGTGATTCACGGACTTCACGATCGCATCGATCGTGTACCGCACTTCTTCCTCGGTCGTCCATCGGCCGAGCGAGAGACGCAGCGATGAGTGCGCCAGTTCGTCACCGACACCGAGTGATTTTAGAACATACGACGGCTCGAGACTCGCGCTCGTGCACGCCGAACCAGACGAGCACGCGATGTCCTTGATGCCCATCAGCAGGCTTTCGCCCTCGACATACCCGAAGCTCATGTTGGTGAGATGCGGCAGCCGGCGCTCGAAGTGCCCGTTGATCTGCACTTCGTCGAGGCGCGACGAGAGTTCGGTTTCCATCAGCCGGCGCAGGCGGAACAGCCGCTCGCGATCGGCATCCATCTCATTGCCGCAGATCTCGCACGCCATGCCGAAGCCAACGATGCCGGTGACGTTGAGCGTGCCGCTGCGCATCCCGCGCTCGTGGCCGCCGCCGTCGAGAATCGCTTCAAGGCGCACACGCGGCTTGCGGCGCCGAACGTACAGCGCGCCCGCGCCCTTCGGTCCGTAGATCTTGTGGCCCGACCACGACAGCAGATCGATGTTATCGCGCTCCACATCGGTGGGCATCTTGCCAACCCACTGCGTGGCATCGGTGTGGAAGATCACATCCCGCTCATGACACAGGGCGCCGATCTCCGGCACTTCGTTGATCGTGCCGATCTCGTTGTTCGCCCACATGATCGTCACGAGAATCGTGTCGGAGCGCATCGCCGCTTCAACCATTGCCCGCGTGATGACGCCGTCCGGTGGCGGCGTGAGGAACGTGACGTCGAATCCTTCGCGCTGGAGCCGCTTGCACGGATCGAGGATCGCCTTGTGTTCGTGCAGCGCCGTGATGATGTGGCCGCGCTGCTGCGAGCCCTCCCCAGACTTCGCGTACATGTGCGCGGCGCCCTTGACGGCGAGGTTGTTCGACTCGGTGGAACCCGATGTCCAGATGATCTCTTTCGCGTCGGCGCCGATCAGCGTCGCCGCTTGTTCGCGGGCATGATCGACGGCGTCTTCAGCGTCCCAGCCGAACTTGTGGTTGCGGCTGGCGGAGTTGCCGAACTTCTCGCTGAAATAAGGCAGCATGGCTTCGACGACCCGCGGATCGGTGCGGGTCGTCGCGGCGTGGTCCATGTAGAGGGGAAGCTTCAGGGTCATAAGAGAGGTGCCTTCGGAGCGGACGGAGTGCCGAACATCGGGGGGAGAGAGGCTCGGCCAGCGGTTGGACAGGTCAGGCACCGCTTTCCGAAAGCGGTCAATCAGAGTGCCGATACCGATGGCAGCACCCCGCGCGGAACAGATGGGGGCAGCAATCGCCGCTGCGACCGAGTCTCAGTGTAGGGGAGACCCTCGGCATCCTCCAGCCGTTGCGTCCGGCACCTTGGGAAAATTCCGGACTTGGACCGCATTGGGGGGACCGCATTGGGGGGCCCGCATCGGGGGGGCCCGCGTCGGGGGGGCCAGGTCGTATTCTCACGGCTCGCATGGCCGAGCCCGTCCAACTCATTCACGATCCCGCGGAGCTCGATTGCGCACACGGATGCGCGTTCGTACCGACGATGGGTGCGTTGCACGAGGGACACGCTTCGCTGCTGCGACGGGCCCGCGCGACGGGACGGCCGGTGTGCGTCTCGATCTTCGTGAATCCCACGCAATTCGCCCCATCCGAGGATCTGGACCGGTATCCGCGGACGCTGGACGCCGACCTCACGCTTGCGGAGGCCGAAAGGGTGGCGTTTGCGTTCGTTCCGGCGAGTTCGACGGTGTACCCGGAGGGAATCGCCGCGGCGAACGTCGCGGCAGCCAGCGTTTCGCTGCCGCCGGTCGCTACGCAGCCGCGGCTTGAGGACCTGTGCCGCCCGGGCCACCTGGCCGGCGTTCAACTGGTCGTCAGTCGATTGTTCGACCTCGTGCGGCCGGCGGTCGCCGTCTTTGGCGAGAAGGACTGGCAACAGCTCGCGCTGGTGCAGGCGTTCGTGGCACACGCTCGCACTGCCGATCCCGACCGCTGGCCTGGCCTCGCGATTCTCCCGCACGCGACGGTCCGCGAACATGACGGTCTCGCCCTCAGCAGCCGCAACCGATACCTCCCGGACGAGCTCCGACTTCAGGCGCTCGGTATCCCGAAAGCCCTGCAGATCGCCCACTCCGCACAGCGACCGTCCACTGCGGAGCGACTCATGCGGGAGACGCTCGAAGCCCACGGATTCGAGATCGAGTACGCGGTGGTGCGCGACAGCGAAACACTGCTGCCGGTCGAGGATTTTGGATCGCCGACGAGGGCGCTCATCGCGGCCAGGCTGTCGTGGCCAGCGGGCGCCGGTGGCGTCGCTGGCGGGAGTGTTCGCCTGATCGACAACGCTCCGATGACGGTGTGGCGGTAACCCTTCAGCGCCTTTTGTTCACGAGCTGCGGGCCAATCTGCGACCAAGTCCGGCGAGCCGCGAATCGTGACTGGTATTGTTGATCGCTTCTGCCTCACTCAAGTCCCCCTTCGGAGCTTCGGTCCATGCCGCAATTGTCGCGACGCCTGCTACCCGCATTCATTCGGACGGTCCTCCTGACGGCGGTCTTGGCCGCAGCAGCGAACGGAACACAGAGCTCATGGAACGCACCGGCCTTCGCGCAATCGGACGAGACGCAGGACAGCCGCGCCGAGCGGGTCCAGGCTGAGAAGGCCGCGAAGGAGCGGGCCAAGCGACTGGAGAAGCTGGCCCGCGAGGACCGCGAGGCGCTGGCCGATGGACTCGATTTCGCCCTGCCCGCCTGGACAGCCGGCATGGACTGGATTGGCGAAGCGCCGAGCGCCGATTCGATGCGGGGCAAGGTCGTGGTCGTGCAGACCTTCACCACCAAAGGCGGATCGTCGCGGGCGATCGTGGAGAAGATCGCGAAAGGCCTGAGCGAACAGGATGCGACAGACGTGGTGCTCATCGCCGTGCACACTCCTGAAGGCAGCGAACGCGCCGAAACCATGATCGAAAAGCTCAAACTCGCAATGCCGGTCGCGATCGATCGCGACGGCGCATTCTGCGATGCGATCGGTGCGTTTCGGAAGCCGGTCAATGTCATCACCGATCGGACTGGGGACATCAAGTTCGCCGGGTTGACCGTCGACGGTGTGCTCAGCACGGTGAAAGAACTGACAGCCGTGCCATTTGACAACATGAGCAAACCGAACGTTCGCAAGCCGCAGACGTCGACGTTGCCGAAGGACTTTCCCACGTTCAGATCGCCGGTGCGGTACGCGATCGATATGCGCGGGAAGCAGTCTCCTCCGTTGCCGCGCGTGGACTGGTGGAACGGCGCGCCGAACATCGAGGGCAAACTGCTGGTCGTCGACTTCTGGGCTACTTGGTGCGCGCCGTGCCGAGGCGCGATTCCCCACATGAATCAGCTAGCCCAGTCGTTCCGTGCCGACATTGTGTGCATGGGGATCTCGAACGAAACCCCGCGCAACTTTGAGAACGGTCTCAGGGACTTCAATCTTAAGAAGAGCAGCTTCGAGTACCCGGTCGGCACCGATACGACAAGCTCGATGAAAAATGGCTTTGGTGTGACGGGCATCCCGCACGTTGCAGTCATCAGCAACGACGGCATCGTGCGCTGGCAGGGATTCCCCACCGAACTCACGGCCGACGTCATTCGTCAGCTGGTCGAGGCGAACCAGGCACTCGCGACAATCCGCGCCGATGTCGGTAACGACCGCTGGAATCGCTTCCTGGAAGAGGAAAAGGACTCAGGCAGCGGACGGAGCAAGTCGCGCGAGAGATCACGGGGGTACTGAGGAAAGTTAGGAAGAAATATGAAGTATGAAGTCAGAAGTATGAGTGATGAAGGAATTCCGTCCTTCTTCCTTCCGCCTTCCGCCTTCTGCCTTCGTACTTCCTAGAACTCTCGACTGACGGTGCGCTCCGCGAGCGTGTGCAGCAGATCGCGCACGGCGCTCGGCGCGAGCACGTCGAGTTCGCGGCAGGCATCGCGAACGAGCGCCGCAGCGCGCTGCCGCGCCCGGTCGAGCGCGCCGCTGCGTTCGGCGGCGCCGCGCAATGCTGCGTCATCGCGGCGCGCTATGGCGTCCAGAACGAATGCCCGCTCCGCTGCACCCGCATGCGCGAGCAGCAGAATCAATGGCAGCGTCATTTTGCCCTTTTGCAGGTCGCGGCCGAGACTCTTGCCCACCACTGCTTCCTTGCCCGCAAGATCCAGGACGTCATCCTGAATCTGGAACGCCGTGCCGACTGCCATGCCGAACCGGTCGAGCGCTCGTATCACGGGGTCCGGCGCGCCTGACAGCGTCGCGCCGAACCGGCAGCACGCGCCGACGAGGGCTGCGGTCTTGCGCCGGATGATTTCGAAATACGTCGCCTCGTCGAGGCTCGTGTCATCGCGGTGGTGGAGCTGGATCAGCTCTCCTTCGCAGAGCGTGTTCGTGACTTCGCCGAACTGGAGGTTGATCGATGGATCGCCGACTTTCGAGCAGACGTGGAACGCGTTCGAAATCAGATAGTCGCCGAGCATCACGGCGGTTTCATTGCCGCGCAGTGCATTGACCGTCTGGCCTTTGCGGCGCGTCTCCGCCTCGTCAAGCACGTCATCGTGCACGAGGGTCGCCATGTGAATCATCTCGGCAACGCACGCGACCGTGAGATGCTCGTCACGGACTGAGCGCCGATCGGAAGGGTTGTCCGAGGCCGCGAGCCCGCACAGGACGACGAGCGTGGGACGCAGCATCTTGCCGCGGTATCGCTCGACATGACGGCAGAGCTGATTGACCGCCGGAAAGTCACTCGTGAGCTGCCGCTCAAAAATGTGCTCAACCCCCTCAAGACATTCCTGCAGGATCATGGCGACCGCTGCATGCTGCGCGACGCTGTCAATCATGTGGCCTTCCCATCGTTCAGCCAGCATATGGCTCCGGTCATCAGCCAGCCCCGTCACATCTCCGCGACGAGATAGGCGATCCAGCCCTCGCACGCTTCGCCGCGACGACTCGGCCGGAAACGTCCGTTGCCCTCGCCGGTCGTATGATTGGTTCCTTCCCAGTACACCGTGATCTTCTTAAAACCCACTTCCAGCAGCGCTTCCTGGATCTCCGGCAGCGTCCAGAGCCGCCATTCATAGGTGAACGCGCGGCTCAATTCGGTGCCGTCGGGAAAGCGGAAGTGAATGTAATTGACGACGTCGCCGGTGACCGGGTTGTAGAGATTCTGATCCCAGACGTACGTGAATCCGTCGAGGTTCCGCTCTTCTTCGATTTCGCGGAAGGAGTCGCTGCCTCCGTAGGAATCCAGGACGAACAATCCATCCTTCACGAGCGCGGCGTGCACGCGCCGGAAGTACGCGAGCAGCTGCTCGCGCTTCTTGAAGAGGTAATACGAAAAGTTCATCGCCACGACGCAGTCGACCTGCGGGGTCCGCACCGTCATGACGTCCGCTTCGCGGATCTCGAGCCGGGCTCGGTCGCGCTCCGGCAGTCGCGGCAGGTTGTAGCTTCGCCCCCAGGCGAGGACGTACGGATCGAGGTCGACACCGATCGCCACATTAGTCGGGCGACGCGTGATCCACTCCACGCTGGCCGCGAACGTCCCGCAGAAATCTTCGCGGAGCGAACGGGCGACGCGTCCGCGATGCGCCTTCCAGACGCGATCGATGAAGTCGCATTCGAACTCGACGTTCTGCACGGAGAGTTCATAGAGCTCATGCGGATCGCTGGTCGCGGCGGTGCGCCAGCCGCGGCGCGCTCCCGATTTCGACGGCTTCGCGGCCTTCGCCGGCTTTGACGCGCGCTGGGCGCGAGGGGAAGTGGTCTTGCCTGCAGATCGGGGCCGCGTCGGAGTGGAGACTGCCATTTTGGGATCGGCAGTGTAATGATCTTCCCGATCATCCGGTCCACGCTGCAAGCAATACCGCAAGATCCGCAGCGTCCACCGCGCCGCTGTGATCAAAGTCGGCGGCACCCGCTCCGCCCGTCCCCCCTGTCGCCCCCCATGAGGCAAGAAGCACCGCGAGGTCGGCGGCGTTGACCAGGCCGTTCGCATCGAGATCCGCCGGCAGCGTCACCGCGCACGCCGCAGCCGCCGAGCTCGCACAGAGCGCGTCCCATGCGACGGCACAGCAGAATGGGTCGAACGAACAGATGCTGGTGCAGCACGCTTCATCGTTACAGAACGGCGTGGCGTGCGGATCAAGGCAGCTGCCGCTCGATGGCGCACCGCAGGTCACAATGCCTTCGCATCCGGCGCGGCACTCGGCGGCTGCGATCTCGATGCACACCTCGTCCCATGCGGTTTCGCAGCAATAGGCATCGAGCGCACACACACAGGTCTCGACCGGCTCTGTGGCACAACCCGCCGCGCCCGCTGTGCAGCAGTCGTGCGGCAGAGCGCCCGACGTCAGGAGGAGATCATCGAAGCGGGCACCATTCGCAACGCTCGACGCCGAAGTGAAGCGGAACTGCACATTCGTCTCATTCGCAATCGTCGCGAGATTCAGCTCGACGGTGGAACAGCCGTCCGTTCCCTGCCCGGAGGCGGGCTGCCATGCGACGATCCAGTCGCCGCCGTCCACGCGGAAGTCGATGCGGGGACCGAGCGTCCCGAGATCGCGGCTGAACCGGAATCCAAGTATCGGCGACGGAACGACCGTGAGGTCGATGCAGCGCGTGATGGCTGCAGAATGCGGAAACCCAGTGCCGAAGCGCAGGGCAGGATCGGCCGTGCCCGCGCAGTCACCGCTGATGGTGAGTGTCGGCGGAGCACCTTCGCAGCTCTCGAACAGTGCGGGGAAAAGCTGGCACACGCTCGACGCCTGATAGAGCGTTCCGAAGTCCGTGGCGAACGCTTCGAGACATGGCACTCGAACTGCGCCGCAGCTGCCGCATCCGAGGGATTCCACTTCGTCCACGCACAGTTGATCCCACTCGACGGCGCAGCAAAAGGGATCGACCGCGCAGACACACGACTCGACAGCAGGCGCATCGCATCCCATGGTCCCCGTCTCGCAGCAACCGTGCATGGCGGAGCAGCAACCGGTCACGCTCACGCTGAAATCGTCGATCGTGATCGCGTTGCTGTTCGCTCCATGATCGAATTTGAAAACCACGCCCTTCGCGCCGTTCAGCAGCACCGTGAAACTCACCTGCGTGCACTGCCCGCCGGTCGTTGACAGCGACCCGATCGTCGTCGGCGTCGATGGCGCGCACACAACCGTCGTGGCGCTGGTCGTTCCGGCTTTCAACACCGTGTTCGACGATGCAAACTGACCGTAGTTGAACGAGACCGAAACACTCGCGCACGGCGCATCGCCGACGTGCACGAGCAGGACCGGATCGTCCGTCGAACTGTCGAGCTTCAGCGCGCTGCCGGTGGCGCAGAAATTCGAAGTCGACACCGCGCTTGTGTTCAGACACCATTGAACGCTGAACTGCCCCTGCGTGAAGTCCGGCGGTCCGGCAAAGCTGTCGAACCCGGTCGTGTAGAGCGGGCACGTGCCTGCCGACGCACCGTCGCCGCAGCCAACAGCACCGCTGGTTATCACAAGCGGGGCGAGCGCGGCGGCACAGGCAAGCCGGCACAGGATTCGTGCAAAGCGCTGCATTCTTCTGCAGCGAAGTGTGCCACCGCGCGAGCGTCATGCGCGCCGTGCCTGGCCAGATTGCCCACAGGGGTGGTCCCAGAATCCAATCAGTTCCACGCACCAAGCAGCACAGCAAGATCACCGGCATCGACCAGGCCGCTTCCATCGAGATCCGCAGGTCCGCCGGCTGCTCCCCACGCGCCGAGCAGCACGGCCAGGTCAGCAGCGTCGATCGTGCCGTCCTCGTTCAGATCACCGAACAACTGCGGACAACCGAGCACCACCACACGGAAGCCGTCGACACCGGCTTCGACCAGCGAGCCGCTGCCGAGGTCGCTGGCGATGAAACGCAGCCGCACGTTCGCAGTGGGCGGGACGAAGTCTGCAACGCGGAACGACTTCGTCACCCACGCGAGCGCGTTTTCAGTCACGAGTTCGAGCTGTGTCCACGTGCCTCCGCCGTCGCTGGAAATCTCGACAGGCATCGAGTCGGAGTTTGGCGCGGCGCCGAGATTGTTCGAGTACCAGCGGTCGTACTGCACGCGCGACTCCGGATGGCTGCAGTCCATGATCGGTGACACGAGCGTCGTCGTGCCGTCATCAACGTCGGCCGCGCCGATCGGAGCGCCGAGAGCGCCTTGACCGGTGACGAAGCACATCGTCCCGTCCACAGTCGAGTCGTCTTCTGGCTGCGCGGTGGTTCCGTTCGGATCAACGCGCACCCAATGACCGCTGACCGCGTCGTCACCCGGGGCGCCAACGGTCCAGCCCGTGGCGGTTTCAAAGTCGTCCGCAACGATGACGCTCAGTTCGAGCACCGACGTGGTGAATGTCATCGCCGGCGCATCCTGCGGCGCAACGACAGTACCGAGATTGGTGGCGACTTCGATGTACCACTCGACAGTCGATCCGCAGACTGGTGCCGGAAGCGTCGCGCTCCACACCTCACCGTTCTGCGAAATGGAACTGGCGCTGAACGACTCTTCCGCGCTGTCGCGCCACCAGAGTGTGGCGCCGTTCGCCAGCGGCGTCCCCAGAATTTCAGTGACGACCACCGGGACTTGGGCGCTGCCAGGCTCGATGAGCGATGGCGTCCCTTCGGGAAACGCGATGGATACCGGCTGAATGGACGTCTGCGCGAGCACCAGCGCCGCCTGGAAGTTCTCAAGCGCCGTCGGAATGATCTGATCCGCGGGAAGAACGAAACCGAACGTGCCCGTATCGCGCAGCTCGATGGTGTACGAGAAGACGCCGCGCTCGCCATACGCCCAGTCGACGGAGCTGCCGCTCGCGAGATACAGCGTCGTTCCGACCGGCCCTGCCGTGTACTGCACACTGTTCACGGTGAAGATCGCATCCACCATCTCCTGGCCGATCGCTTCCATGAACAATGTCTGCGGTGCCGGAGCAAGCGTGTAGCCCCACGGCGAAAGCACGAGCTGTCCGTAGGAGTGAAAGTCGATGTTGCTGATGATGTTCGGCCGCGCGAGATAAAAATCGCGCATCGCCTGCGTCTCCGGTTCAGAGAACGGAAACGGACCGCGATACGTTTCGCTGGAAGGATTCGAGCTGGCGCCTTCGCCGCCCCATTCGTATGCCCAGTTGCGATTGAGATCGACGCCGAAGGTTCCGTTGCCGTTGTTGCGCCGATTCTTTCGCCAGAAGCGATCGACGTCCCACGAGTACTGATACCCGTCGGGGTTCACCACCGGGATCACAAGAATTTCGGCCTGCTGCAGCAGCATCTGGATCGACTGGTCCGTCGCGGCGTCTTCGACGAGCCGGTTCGCGATGTACATGACGGTCATCGGGCTGACCCACTCGCGAGCGTGCTGACAGCCGTTGAAGAGAATCGCCGGCGCACCGGCCGCAGCGCTCGATATGCGCAGTCCGCGAATCGGCCGGCCTTCGAGACTCAGCCCGGCCTCCACCACCGAACAAATGTCGGGGCGCTGTGCGGCAAGTTCATCGAGCTTCGCATTGATCTGCGCGTAGGTCTTGAAGTCGTCGAACCAGTCGGCACCGCCGGCAATGCCGCCCTGCGCCGCCAGCCGCGCCTTCTCCGCGGCAACCAGGCCGCCGACGTCGTCGATGAGCACGGTGAACGGAACGCCGGCGCGGCGCAGGCTCGTGAGACTCTCGGCATCGACGAGCACGTCCAAGGGTTTCCCGACCGAGGCGCCGTGCGACCAGACGTCGTCAGCCATTGCGAGCGTCGTCCGCAACTGTTTCAGATCCGCGGGAATCACGCGGATCACCTGATCGCCCTGATATTGCTGATATTGCTGATATTGCTGCTGTCCGGGCGGGGCGCCGTGGAGGTGCGCGGTCGATGCGGCGAGGGTCAGAAACAACAGACTGGATGATGTCCAACAGGACCGGCGTCGCAACTGAAACATGAAAAACTCCGCGGAACTCGGAAGGTCTCTGCGGCGCCGCAAGTTGACGCGCCGTCCCCCTCACGCGATCCTCGCAGTATGCCACAGCATTCCTCGCTGACGAAGTGCGGTCTCCCGGTTCTCGCGATCATCTCGCTCGCGGCTGGCCTTTCTGCACTGACGCTCGGATGCACTTCCCGAGGGGGCTATTACCTGACGCGGCCGCAGGCGCACGCGCCCAGCGATGCGATTGTCGCGGCGACTCCGGCGCCGCCCCGCTCGCTGGCCATGTTCGAAGGCGACACCGGGCGCGTCGCGACCTGGGCCGATCTGATGGAAGGCGTCGACTGGGCCGAGGTCGTGTTCATCGGTGAAACGCATGACCATCGCGCGGCGCATCTCCTCCAACAAGCCGTGGTCGAGGATGCGCTCGCAAGCTTTCCCGGCACCGCGGTGAGCTTTGAGATGCTCGAGCGCAATGAACAATCGATCGTCGACACGTACCTCGCCGGCACGATCGATCTCGCCACATTCATCGAACAGACAAAGAGTGCGAACTGGGCCGGCAAGCCGGCCGATGGCACGCCGCTGGGCCGCGGCACCTGGGAGGACTTCTATCAACCGATGATCGACGCCGCGAAGGTGCGGAGCGCGCCCGTCATTGCAGCGAATGCGCCGCGCGAATACGTGCGCCAGGCGCGAACGGACGGATTTGATGCGTTGCGGGCGCTGCCGGACGACGAGCAGGCGCTCTTCGACATTCCGTACCGGCTGGAGAGCGGCGCGTACCGCGAGCGTTTCGAGGCCGTGATGACGGCAGAGGATCAGGATCCGCGCGATCCGGAGCACCGCGCCCGGGTGGACCGGACGTATCGGGCGCAGCAGGTGTGGGACGCCACGATGGCGCAGTCGATTGCTGCGGCGCTCGAACGGGATGTCGGACCACAAGTCACTAAGGTGGTCCATGTGATCGGGGGTTTTCACATTGATCGGCGCGGCGGCACAGTCACGCAACTGCTGCAGGCGAGGCCGCGCACGCGCGTGCTCACGATCCAGGTGGTGCCGGTGGATTCGCGCGTGCTTCGCCAAGAGGATCACGGCCGCGCCGACCTTGTGGTGTACGCGGCGCACGAAAGGGACGCACGTCCGGCAGAAGCGCCCGAAGTGCCAAACCCGCCCGTCAGCTCTGCAGAATCGCCTTGAGTTCCTCGTCCGACCGCGCGATCGAATAAAGCTTCTCGATCTTCATCATCGCCAGCAGCTTCAGCAGGTCGGGAGTCACACCGTACAGCGCCGACTTCGCGCCAAGGCTGCTCGCCTTGTTGCGGAACGCGATGCACATGCCGAGTCCCATGCTGGACATGAACGTCACGTTGCTCAGATCGAGCACGAGCACTTTGAGCGACTTGCCCGCGTGCACGAAGAACGGCATGACTTCGTCCGTGATGATCGGGCTCTCGCGCTGGCCGATCTGAGGTCCCGCCGGGCGGACCGTCAGGAACGGCGGTGACCACTCGATATCGACGAGGGCGGTATTCCGCTGCTGCTGCGGGGCATCGGCGGAGTTGGGACGTGCGGACTGGCTGGGGTGCTCGGCGGCCATCTGCTGCTGCGATCCTTCGGCGACAAACGCGCCGCAAAGTGAAGTGAATGAGCCGCGAGTGTACCGCGGGCTCTGCTGATTCACTTCCACCGCGCAGCGATCCGTGGCGTCAGCATCCACCGCAGCCGGGCCCGGGGCTGCACCGCGCCCGGTCCGCGGGCGATCTCGACAGCCACCGCCGCCCCTTTCCGAAGGTCAATCCGCACCTGATCCTTCGATCCTGAGAGGAGCCACGACGCTAGTCGCCCAAGGCCGGGTTCGTGGCCCACGAGCGCGACGCCCGCAGCATCGCGAAGTGAATCGATCAACGCCTGCCACTCGGAAAGTTCGTCGCAGTCCGGCAGCAGTGCAGCACACCGTTCCGGTGCCGGCCAGCCGCTTCGCTCGTGCAATACCTGGGCGGTTTGCCACGCCCGCGAGGCCGGACTTGCCAGCACGCGTTCGACCCCGTCCACCGGCGCGTCCTTGCCCGCGCGAACCGGCGCGATCCTGCCCAGCCGTTTCGCCAGCTTGGCAAATGACTCGCGACCGCTTGCCGTCAGCGGCCTGCGCAGATCATCGGGCCACGCGGCAGCATCACGATCGAACGCCTTGGCATGACGAATCAGAATCAAAAGCATGCACGGCAGCGTACGGCACAAGTGTGAAGGAAGAAGGAAGAAGGCCCGCGATGCACTCCGGGCCGTCATACTTCATCCTTCTGCCTTCTTCCTTCTCACTTCTTACTTCATACTTCCCCCCCCAATGCCCCCGTTCACCATCATCAACGCGCGTGTCCTCACCATGGCAGGACGTACGGGATCGCGGCGCGGCGCGGCTGCCGGGGACCTCGGCGTCATCGAACGCGGCTACGTGCGAGTGCTGGACGGGCGAATCGAGGACGTGGGGCACGGCGAGCCCGCGGGTCCTCTCGGAAGCGTCGTTGATGCCCAAGGGTGTGTGCTGCTGCCGGGGTTCGTCGACTGTCATACGCATGCGTGCTGGGCGGGCGACCGCTATGACGAAGCGGATCAGCGACTGGCCGGCGTTGCATATCTGACGATCCTCGAGCGCGGCGGCGGCATCATGTCCACAGTCCGCGCGACCCGCGCCGCATCACAGTCCGAGCTGGCAGCGCTGACCCTCGGACGACTCCGCGAGGCTGCGGGCCTCGGCACCACGACCATCGAGGTGAAGAGCGGATACGGCCTCACGCCGGACGATGAGCTGAAGATGCTGCGGGCTATTCACGAGGCGGCGCGCAGCACGCCGCAGATGGTGCGCGCGACGTTTCTCGGTGCCCACGCGAAGGATCCCGCCCATCCCGATTTCGTGCGCGAAACCATCGAGGTGACTCTGCCGCGTGCCGTCGCCGCATTTCCCGGGATTGTCTGCGATGCGTTCTGCGAACAGGGAGCGTGGTCGCTCGACGAATGCCTGCAGCTCTTTGCCCACGCCCGACGCCTTGGGTGCCCTGTGCGCGTGCATGCCGATCAGTTCCACGCGCTCGGGATGACGAGTGCAGCGGTCGAGATGGGCGCGCTCAGCGTCGATCATCTCGAGGCCTCGACGAATGTCGAGATCGCCCGCCTCGCATCAAGCGCCACCATCGGGGTCGCGCTCCCGGGCTGCGGGTTTCACCTTGACGGCCGCTTCGCGCCGGCCCGCGCGCTGCTTGATCAGAACGGAGCGCTGGCAATCGCGACCAACTGCAACCCGGGATCGAGCCCGACGCTGTCCATGGCGTTCGTGATCGCGCTTGCAGTGCGCCATCTCGAGCTCACGCCTGCCGAAGCAATCGTCGCCGCGACGATCAACGCCGCGTGTGTGCTCGGACTCGACGATCGGGTCGGCTCAATCGAGCGGGGCAAACGGGCCGACCTGCAGCTGCTCGCGAGCCACGACGAGCGGTCGCTGGCGTACCAGTACGCGGGGTCGGGGCCGCGTCACGTCTGGATCGCGGGAACGCCCGTCTGAGCCCGTTGCCGCTCGTTGAGCGCGGTCGGCGAAGCCCTGAAAAAAAAAACGCCGAACGGAGTTCTGGCGGGATTTCGCCCACGTGGCGCAAAGTCACAGCCCGATTTCGTCGATTCGATGACTCGGACCGAGGTGTGCCTCGGCTCCTTACGACTCGCCGCTCATCGCATCAAACCCCCATCTAGAGATCGAACTGCGCGCCATCGGCGGGCGCCACTGTCCCCTTCCTTACAGGAACCCGCGTCACATGAATACCTATTACCCCGCTGGATACTCGAACGGCTGCAACAACTTCAATGGCTTCAACGGCTTCAACGGCTTCGCGGGCGGCTTCCAGCCCACGGCCAATCCGGCCTTCGGCGGTTTCCCCAACTCGACGCCGACGAACTGCGCGCCGGGCGGAGGGCCTCAGAATGCGTGGAACGGCGCCGCGAACTGGCCGCAGAACAGCTGGACCGGAGGCGGCTCGCCGAACGGTTGCATCGGCGCCAACTGCCCCGATTTCACCGGCACCGGCTGCTGCATGACCGGCACGAACACCTGCTCGTACGTGTGGACGCCCATGGGCTTCATGCCCGTGTCGATTCCCACCGCCAACACGGCGCCGACCTCGCCGTGGTGCATGGTGCCGACGAACACACCGTGGGGCATGAGCTTCGCCATGGTGCCCACGGCCTGTCTCAACGGCATGTCGGTCGCGCCGTCGCCGAACTGCTTCTCGAATCCGTGCGCGACACCGGCCCCGTCGCCGTTTGATCGCAACGGCTGCACCCCGAACTGGAGCACGGGTTTCAATCCAGGCTTCAATCCGGGTTTCAATCCGGGTTTCAATCCGGGCTTCAATCCGGGCTTTCAGAACGGCGCGTTCAATGTGAACTGCAGCGGCCCATGGACGCCGTCCGTGCCGACGTGGAACGTTCCGTTTGCAACGCAGCAGTTCACGCAGCCGTATGGATGGACGCCGTCGCCATTCAACACGCCGAGCGCTCCCCAGAACTGCTTCCCCCAATTCGGCGCGTCGCAGTTCTGCACTCCTCCAGGCTGCAATCCCCAGATGAATTGGGGGCCCCAGAACTGGAGTCCCCAGAACTGGGCTCCCCAGAACTGGTGTACACCCACCCAAGGTTTCAATCCGCCGTTCCCGACGCAGTTCGCGCCGCCGGTCACTCCGAGCGCCAATCCCTACAGCAACTTTGCCAATTCTGGCAAGCCGTTCCCGGGCACGCCGGTCACTCCGACCAATCACTTCGGCACGCCCACGCACCTTGGGACGTCGCAGCCGTCGAGCTTTGGATCGAGCATCCCGTCAAATGGCTGCTGTGGCCCCACGCCCACGACGGGCATCGACATGGGCTGCTGTCAGCCCCCCGCCCGTAACGCCGCTTGACGCGCGGCAACGCGATCTGATCCAGTGGCATATCGAACATGTTTGGAAGGGCAGTCACCCGTTGACTGCCCTTCCGTTCGTTTTGCATGACTTCGACAGCAGCATCCGCATCAGCGGTCGAGTAATTTGCCTGTTCTATGGTCGTCAGCGCAGAACGTGATATCGAGGGTGCCGCACTTGCTGCCGACAACGTTGTGGCCACGCACGTGCGCCTCGTCGAGTTTCTCCGCGCGGGCCAGACACTCGCGGAAATCGATGCTTTCGTCGCGGCCACACTCGCGGACCTCAAGTGCCGCAGTGCATTCCTGGGCTACAAGATCCGCGGCCATCCGCCGTTTCCCAGTCACGCCTGCCTGTCACCGAACGAATGGGTCGTCCACGGGACGCACGACATGACGACCAGGCCGATCGCTCCGGGCGACATCCTGTCGATCGACATCGGCGTGAAATACAACGGCTGGATCGGCGATGCGGCCTGGACGTACGCGGTGGAAGGAACCGACGACGTCGGCCGCGCGCTCATGCGTTGCGGGCGCGAGTCATTGAAGCGCGGACTCGCGGCGATCAAGCCGGGGCGCCCGCTGATTGACTGGGCGAAAGCGGTGCAGCATCACGTCGAGCGGGAGTGCGGCTTCTATCTCGTGCGGGGGCTTGGGGGTCACGGATACGGCCGCGAGCTGCACGGACCGCCGTTCATCTCCAACGTCGTTCCGACCTACCCGGGCGAGTGGTCGGACGCCTGGAAGCCGTTCACGCCGGGCATGCTCTTCGCGGTCGAACCGATGATCGCCGTCGGCACCACCGAGATCCACACCGACGGCCACGCGTGGCCCATTCGGACTGCCGACCGCAGCCTGAGCGTGCACTACGAAGCCGATGTGCTGGTGACACCGCATGGCATCCGCGATCTGACGGCCGGTCTGCACGATTTGCCCGACATTGTGGGCGGATGAACGCACCTGCAGGGAACGGCTCAAGCGCCGCGCGTTCTCGGCCGATGCCCGTTCCATGGATCACGCGCACATCTCAGCAGCGCACGCCGGTCGTTATGACCTGGTTTGCATCGGCAGCGGACCGGCCGGTGAAAAGGCGGCGATGATGGCCGCATCAGTCGGCAAACGCGTGCTCATTGTCGAGCGCGAGTCGATGCCCGGCGGTGCCATGGTGAACACCGGCACGATCGCCAGCAAGGTCCTGCGCGAGACGGCACTGCTCTGCTCGGCCTTCCGCCGCCGGCCGATGCCAGGAATCGAATTCTCGCTCGATCGCACTGTTTCGTTCCGCCGGTTCCTGGCGCGCAAGACACTCGTGCAGCTCGAAGAACACGATCGCATTGAACGTTCGATTGACCGGCATGGCATTGATGTCCTCCGGGGCACCGCGCGATTCGCAGGCGAACACTGCGTCGAAGTCACCAAGCCAGATCACTCGACGTGCGTCGTCAAGAGTGACTTTGTTCTCATCGCAACGGGCAGCCGTCCGCATCGACCTGGCAACGTGGACTTCAACCATCCGGCAATCGTCGACTGTGAAGGCATTCTGCAGCTCGATGCGATGCCTGCGTCCCTGATCGTCGTCGGCGGCGGTGTCATCGGCACGGAATACGCGTGCATCTTCGCGGAGATGGGCGTACCGGTCACGATCATCGAACCGCGCGACGCGCTCATGCCGTTCCTCGATTCCGAAATCCGCGACGTGATGACGAGCAGGATGCGCGGACTGAACATTGAACTGGTGTTCAACGCAGCACCGGATGCTGCGTTCGGGCAGGCGGACGGATCAGGCGCCGTGCGATTGAAGGATGGTCGTGAATTTGCGGCGACGAACGTCCTCTGGTCGCTCGGGCGCGTCGGCAACACCGATGTTCTGGACCTGCCGACCATCGGACTCGAGGCCGACTCGCGCGGACTCGTGAAGGTGAACGCGACGTACCGCACGAGCGTCCCGTGGGTCTTCGCTGCCGGCGACGTCATCGGATTCCCGGCGCTCGCATCGACGAGTCTCGAGCAGGGTCGCATTGCCGCATGCACGATGTTCGAGCTTCCGTACAAGGAACGGCTCGCGGCGACTGTGCCGATCGGCATCTACACGATTCCGGCCGTGGCAGCTGTCGGGCTGAATGAGCAGGAGGCCCGCGCGAAAGGCATCGATGTCGTCGTCGGCCGCGCGCGCTATCGAAACAATCCACGCGGGCGCATGCTGGGTGATGATCAGGGCCTCTGCAAGCTGGTCTTTGACGCAGCCGATCGCCGACTCATCGGCGCCTCGATCGTCGGCGAGGACGCGACGGAACAGATTCACGTCGCGCAGACGGCGATGGCATTCAACGGATGCATCGACTTCTTCCTTGAGATGTGCTTCAACTACCCTTCGCTCGGCGAACTCTTCAAGTACGCAGCAATCGACGCAGCGGCAACGCTGGCGGCGCGGACAACAGCAGTCGCGGCGTGAAGCGCAAGAATGAAGGACGAAGGGAAGAAGGAAGCAGGCAGCCCACTTCATCCTTCTTACCTCTTATACGGATCACAGTTGACCTTCGCGCGAGGCGTTCACGCCAGCAGCGGCAGCTCCCGACAGAGATCGCACCACGAGCGCACGGATCAACTGCGGCCCGTATTACTTCTTCCAATCAGCTGTCGATCCGCTCGAGCTTCGCGTAGGCGAGCACCAGTGTCTTGATGCCGACCGCGCGGAATGCCACTCGTGCTGATGAACTCGCGCCGCGATCCACGAGCTGTTCCACGCGTCCGATGCCGAACAGCGGATGGCGCACGGTGCAGCCGATCGGAAAGCGGCGGCTGATCGGCGTGTCGTTCCATTGGTCCAGTTCGTCATAAACAATGCCGCCGAAATCGGTGGATTCGCGATGGTCCTCGCGCGCGGTGTGCTGCGCCGGCAGCTCGCGCATGAACTCGCTCTCCATGGTGGACATGCGCACGCCGCGCACTGCCCGCGAGCACGCACTCGTAATGAGCAGATGACGTTCGGCCCGGGTCATGCCGACAAAAAACAGGCGGCGTTCCTCTTCGATGCCACGATCGTCTTCGTTGGCGCGCTGGTGCGGAAGAACTCCCTGTTCGACGCCGACGATCGCCACCGATTCAAACTCAAGACCCTTCGCCGCATGCAGCGTGAGCAGCGTCACGGCGCCGCGCGCCGCGTCAACCAGATCCTGATCACTGACGAGCGCTACCGACGAGAGAAAGCCGCGCAGCGCCGTGAGTGCCGTTGCTGGCGCTGTGGAGGCATCCGGCGCATCGTCGTCATGCGACTTCCATTCTTCGGCCGCGCTCACGATCTCGTCACGATTGCGCTTCGCCTCGAGCTCTTCGTCCCCTGCCGTCAGCGGATCGATCGCATCGAGCCCGCTTTCGCGCAGCACATCGGCGACGAGCGCCGGGAGCTCGCCCGCCGGCGAAGCACGTGCACGCTCGCGCCATGTCCGGAGCAGCGCACCGAACTGCCGCACTGACTTGGCCGAGCGGCCGATCGTGGTCGTGCGATCCTGGTCCTGCACCAGAAACTCGCCGAGCGGAACGCCACTGTTGATCGCGAGCGCCTGCAGCCTGCGCACCGACGTGTCGCCGATGCCGCGCGGCGGGACGTTGATGATGCGGCGCACCGCAGCGTCGTCAGCGGCGTTGGCAATCGCCCGCAGATATGCAAGGACGTCCTTCACCTCCTTGCGATCCCAAAATGCCGTGCCGCGCGCAACCACGTACGGAATGGCGCGCTTTCGCAGGGCATCCTCGACGACACGCGACAGCGCATTCATGCGATAGAGGACTGCCATCGTTCGCCACTGCGCCCCGCGCTCCGATGCCGCGACGAAAAAGTCGGCGACGCGCTCCGCCTCATCGTGCTCGTCGGTGCAGCGCACGATGAGCGGCTTCTCGCCATCCTCCAGTTCCGTCGAGAGATCCTTGTGCTTGCGGCGCCGGTTGTGTTCGATCAGCTTCGCGGCGCTGGCGACGATGTGACCGGTCGACCGAAAGTTCTGACCGAGCGGGATCACCACGGCCTGGGGAAAATGCTCTTCAAAGTCGAGGATGTTGGAGACATCGGCCCCGCGCCAGCCGTAGATCGACTGGTCGGGATCGCCGACGACAAAGAGGTTCCCATGCCCCGCGGCAAGCGAGTGCGCGATGACAAACTGCGAATGGTTGGTGTCCTGATACTCGTCGACCAGGATGTAGCGATAGCGGGCCTGCAGTGACCGCAGCACATCCGTGTTCGACTTCAGAAGCTGCGCCACCTTCAGCAGCAGATCATCGAAGTCGACAGCATTGCTCTTGCGCAGAATCGTCTCGTACGCGCGATAGGCCTTGGCGACCGAGCGCGAAAAGAAATCCGCCGCCTCCTTCGAGAATGCCTCTGCGTCCTGCAGCGCGTTCTTGGCGTTGCTGACGACAGCAAGCACCGACGCCGGCGTGAAGTTGTTGGACGACAGGCCCGATTCCTCGAGCGCCTCCTTCATCGCCTCGCGCTGATCGCCGGTGTCGTAGATGGAGAACCCCTCGCGGAGTCCGGCGAATTCGGCATGCCGGCGCAGCAGCATCGCGCAGAACGAGTGAAACGTCGCCACCGTGAGTCCGCGGCGCCCGGGGACATCCGCAGGGAGGAGGCTCTCGACGCGGGCCCGCATTTCTCCGGCGGCTTTGTTGGTGAAGGTCAGCGCGAGAATCTGCCACGCGGGAATCCCGCTGGCGACGAGGTGCGCGATGCGCCGGGTGATGACCCGCGTCTTGCCGCTCCCCGGACCGGCGAGGACAAGCACAGCGCCGTCGACCACGCTCGCGGCCTGCCGCTGGACCGGCGTGAGTCCGGCAAGGATGGTGTCGGAATCAAGACGCTCGGGAAAGAGGGGACTGATCGGCATGCGCGTCCGGAGTCTAGTTTGCCGCGCGACTCGCTCCGGCCAGCGTGGAATGCGCGCAGACCGCGCGGCGCGCGGTCTCCGCCTGCTGGCCTGTGGCTGGGGACGAGATGTTGACGAATTGCCTCGAAAAGTTCAGGCAAAACATGGGGGGAATTCAGATGTTCGCTTTTTGTTTGGTAAAATCAGGTTTGTCGAACAACCTCCGTAGGTCGGTGACAGGTTTCCCACCGTTGCGAGACCGAAGGAGCCACTAGGGCTAGCGGTTCATACGTCCTAGGAAGGTTCTGAACACATTTACTGGTAGAGCAAAGTTCGTAAGATGCTCGGAAATCACGCTGCTCGCAAGAGTTGGGTCTCGAGGTGGGTGAGGACCAGCAGGAATCCTGCCGCTTCCGCTGAATGAACCACCGTATTCTGGGGCTTGTGATCTTGAAACCCCAACATCTTGGGGTAGCATCCGGCTCGCGTCCGCACATCGGTTCGGTTTCTCGCTTCCCTATTCACCGGCTCGCACCGCTCAGTCCTTGGCAGTCGCCAGCAGTTGCCCGTCTGCCCCCCTCGGTCGGGAATCCGTTTCATCC
>Ga0163148_10002157_pt1 | contig 24124 bp, 16 predicted proteins | sample OliLakLV19MP7P2_FD_148606 | JGI IMG/M metagenome (GOLD analysis project Ga0163148, IMG submission 148606) | Freshwater microbial mat bacterial communities from Lake Vanda, McMurdo Dry Valleys, Antarctica- Oligotrophic Lake LV.19.MP7.P2 | ecosystem: Environmental > Aquatic > Freshwater > Lake >... | reverse complement strand
GCTGCGCGCCGGATCGCCATCGGCCGCCGTCAGCGCGGTGATGTCGACTCCCGCCACGCTGGCAAATGCACGCTGTAACTCAGCGGTGTTGCTGGCGGCGTGTGACAGCGGCACGCAACGCTCGTCGGTGGCGATGATATGCACGCGTGACCAAGGCAAATCGAGCTTGGCGAACGCGCTGTAGGTGGGGAAAGGCGTGCGGCCTCCGGCCAGCGCCAGAATTGCGCGTCCGCGCTCGGCAATAGCCAGCCGACACACACTCGCCAGTCGCGCGGCCACGTCGGCGGCCAGCGCCTCCGGGCCCGAATAGGTGTGCTCGACCCAAGCCATGCGGACTATTCGCGCCAGCTGTGACCGTGGCGCTCGGTCAGGGTCACCGAAGCGTTGGGTCCCCAAGTACCAGCCGGATAGGTTTTTGGCGTGGAACCCGAATGCGCCCAGCCATCCAGAATCGCGTCCACCCATTGCCACGCGGCTTCGGTCTCATCGCGACGGACAAACAGCGTGCCGTTACCCTCAAGTGCGTCCAGATAGATTCGCTCATACGCCAAGCGTCGGCGATGACCAGCAAACTCTTCGTGCAGGTCGAGATCCAAAGCGACTTGCGAAAGCCGCAATCCGGCGCGATCAAGGCCCGGCGTCTTGCTCATCAGCATCAGCTCGATGCGCTCTTCCGGCTGCAAACGAATGACCAGCGCGTTGGGCTGCACCTGCGCGCCCGTTTGCGCAAAGATCGAATGCGGCACCGCACGAAATTGCAGATAAATTTCCGTGCAGCGGCGCGGCATTCGCTTTCCGGTGCGCAAATAAAACGGCACGCCGGACCAACGCCAGTTGTCGATGTGCGCGCGCAGACCAACGAAGGTTTCGGTGCGGCTGCTGCGGCCCAGATCTTCGGAATAACCCGGCACCGCCACGCCGCCGACGGCACCGGCGGTGTATTGACCGGCCACGCTATGCGTCGCGACGCTGTCGCGTCCAATCGGCCGCAATGAGCGCAGCACCTTCAGCTTCTCGTTGCGCACGGCGCTAGGATCGAACTGCGACGGCGGCTCCATCGCGGTCAGGCACAGCAGTTGCAGCAAATGGTTTTGCAGCATGTCGCGCATCGCACCAGAGTGATCGTAGTAGTCGCCGCGACCTTCTACGCCAACCGTTTCCGCGACCGTGATCTGTACCTGCTCGATATGCCGCGCATTCCATAACGGCTCGAACAACGCGTTGCCAAAACGCAGCGCAATCAGATTCTGCACGCCCTCTTTGCCAAGGTAATGATCGACCCGGAAAACCCGGTTCTCGTCGAACACCTCAGCCACGCCGTCGTTGATGGCGATCGCGCTGGCGAGGTCGTGACCGATGGGCTTTTCCAGCAGCACCCGTGTCCCCGAGCCAGCCAAACCTGCCGCACCCAACGCCGCGCAAATCGGCGCATACCAACGCGGCGCCGTGCTCAAATGAAAGACGACGGGGCCATTACGGAGTTCGCCGATCCGACGGCACAGCGCCGCCATCGACTCCGCATCATCGGTGGACGCAGGGTGATAGCTCAATCGATTCAGCAGTTTGGTCAGAGCCGCCTCATCGCGCTCGGCCGCCGGCACCGCGCGATGAATCGCATCGGCAACCTGCGCCTGAAATCCTGCCTGATCAAGCTCACTCCGCGCCGTGCCCAGCACGCGCAGGTCATTCGACAACAAGCCATCGCACTCAAGGCCGTACAGCGCGGGCAACAGCATCCGCTTGGCGAGGTCGCCGGTCGCGCCAAAAATGGTCAGCAACGAAGCCGTCACTGCTGTCGAACTTGCCGCCGTCATTGCTGCCGCCGCCATCGTTAAAGTTCTCCTGCACGAGTGGCGAGGGTACAGCGAAGCAGCGAAGCAGCGAAGACAGAACAAGCTGCATACGTTTGCAGTTGCAGCGGCAGCAGAAGTAGTCGCAACTGCGCATCTCGCCAGCACGCGGGATACCATGCCCGAATGTGCGGTCGCGATACATTTTTTGCCACTTGGGCGCAGGTTCGAGAGTTCTCCCTGCCCTTGCCATTGCTGACGCCTATCGAGGAGCCCAGCGCTGCCTACAACCGCGCGCCGACTCAGAGGGGCTGGGTGATAGTTGCAAATGACGCAGGCCCAAATGACGCAGGGCCGAATGACGCAGGTGCGAATGACGCAGGCACGACTGAATCCGGCGCGCAAGTGAAGGCGATGCGCTGGGGCTTGATACCGTTCTGGGCGAAAGACGCCAAGCTCGCTTACAGCACGATCAACGCACGAATCGAGTCCGCCAGCAGCAAGCCCGCCTTTCGCGAGCCGTGGAAACGGCGGCGCTGTCTGGTGCCTTCGAGTGGCTATTACGAATGGCAAGTTTTGGCCGACGGCAAGTCCAAGCAAGCATGGTTCATTCACTCGGCCGCTGCCCCGCTGCTGATGTTTGCCGGCCTGTGGGACCGCTGGCATGGCCCCGAGGGAGCCATCGACAGCTATAGCATCATCACCCAACCCGCCGCCGGCACGATCACCCAAGTGCATGATCGGATGCCCCTGATTCTTCCCGCGTCGCTATACATGGAGTGGTTGCGAGGCGATCCCGCCGCTGTTGCCGAGGCCGCACCGGTGCCCGCACTCCGCTTTCATCCCGTTGCCGCAGCGGTGGGCAATGTCCGCCAACAAGGCGAGGGCTTGATCCGCGAGATTGAGCTGCCTCCACCATCGGCAACCGCGTCCGCTAAGCTGTTTGCCTGATTGCAGGTCGTCATGCGTCGCCCGGCTGACTCCGGCCCGAGTCCCGCATTGCGACTGACTCCTGCCCATGTGCTATTTGATTTTTTCGCCAGACCTATTCAATGACCGACCAACCCACCTCCATCCGCGTCAACAAATACATCGGCGAGAGCGGCCATTGCTCACGTCGCGAAGCCGACAAATTGATCGCCGAGCGTCGCGTCACCATCAACGGCAAGCCCGCGAGCAACGGCAGCCGCGTGGAAGCCGACGATGAAGTCATGGTGGATGGGCAGACGGTGCGTGTTCGCAGCGCTGCTAGCGGTACGCGCAAACATGTTTACATCGCGCTCAACAAACCCGCTGGCGTCACCTGCACCACCGAGCACGATGTCAAAGGCAACATCGTCGATTTCGTCGATCATGCACAGCGCATCTTCCCTATCGGCCGCCTCGACAAAGACTCCGAAGGGCTGATCCTGCTGACCAGCAACGGCGACATCGTCAACGAAGTGCTGCGCGCCGAAAACGCCAAAGAAAAAGAGTATCTGGTCGCTGTCACTCAGCCAATCAGCGACGAATTTCTGCGCGCGATGGCCAAGGGCGTGCCGATCCGCGGCGAGCTGACCCAGCCTTGCAAAACCAGCAAGCTGGGCAAATACGGATTTCGCATAGTGCTGACACAAGGGCTGAACCGGCAGATCCGCCTGATGGCCGCGCATTTCGGCTATCGCGTCAAAACCCTGATCCGCGTACGCATCGTCAACATCAAACTCGGTTACTTGAAGCCCGGCCAGTGGCGCAACTTGACCGAGCAGGAGCTGCGAGGACTGCTGCCGCAACGAAACGATTGGTGAGCACGTCAGCCGTCGTCGGAATGCCTTGCGGCTCTGCGCCATCACCGACCTGATTGCACCTTTGCACCATCCAGGAAACGAAGGCGCAGGGCTCGACCTCTTCACCGTCCCTGCGTTGTCTGGACCGTCAGTGGCAATGCGCAAAAAGCACTATTGTCATCTGCAACAAAAGTGCGCAAGCGATGCGCTAGCGGGGTTGGCGATGTGACTTGCTGGCCGTATAGCCTAGGTATACCGTCCCGCCCATGATCCGATCCTTCCGGCACAAAGGCATCGAGGCGTATTTCCGCACGGGCAGCACAGCCGGCATTCAAGCCAAGCATGCCGCCCGTCAGCGATTGCAATTGGCGAGACTGAACGTAGCAAGGGAAAGCACTGCCATGAGCGTACTCAAGACCCGTTCGGGCAGGTTTTAGATTCCCGTACTTTTCGCGTACAGAAACAAAAAAGGCCCACCGAAGTGAGCCTAAGTCGTTGATATCATTGGTGGGCGGTGCAGGGATCGAACCTGCGACCCTTGCCGTGTGAAGGCAATGCTCTACCGCTGAGCTAACCGCCCACGTGGGCCGCGAATGATAGGGGGGCGGTGGGGTGACGTCAAACCCTAAAAACACTGCCGCAGGCATCTGCCGAGCGATGCCGCAGCTGTCTTCCGTGCTCTACAATTCCTCAGGCGTCCCGACTCAGACCGCGTGGACCGCCCACTTTCCACCCTGCAGCTTCACGTAACCGGGAAGTCGAACTCGGGCCGTGTCAGTGGGGGTGTGATCGCCAAGCCGCTGACGTAGTGCACGGCTTGCCTGAACAGGCTGCCCGCAGCGGCGGCATCATCGACATCAGTCACCCACACGAACTTGCCGTATTCCTGCGCAGCCGCCAGCACGGCGGCGGGGATTTCGCCATTTTGCGGCTTCGCCAAACAGGTGACCATTTGCACTTCGTCGAGTCTGACCAAGGCCAAGTCCGCGGTATTCTCGGTCAGCGGACCCAGTGCAATCCGCACCCCCAGCGTGGTAATGACTTGCAACGAGCTGGCCGCGCGGCTGCCGGCGCTACGCAGACGATCCGCAGACACCAGCAGGGTCAAGTGGGGTGAGCTCATTCGTCTGCGTGTCAGCTCTGATGCGAGCCACGCGGCGAATCCGGGATCGTCAATCGATTCAGGACACACTTCTACAATGAGCGACAGCCCATCGCGCGACATCCGCAAGCGATCAAGGCAACGGGCCACCATCCATTGGTCTAGCTTGAGATGGAAGCCCGATGAGCGTGCGAACTGGCGATGGTCGGGCACCGTGCTGCCGCCCTCGCCAAGCGCTACTTCAAACTCCGCCGTCAACAAAAACTGGCCGCTGCGCGAGCCAGTGACCGGCATAAGCGGATTGAAAAGCAGCCGATGCGAACGCCCCAAGGCATCGTTGGCAAACATCGTTCGTAGCTCTGGCCAGCCTGCCGGCACCGATGCCGCATTGGCGCCGGCTTGAAAGCGCACCCGAGGTGCCATCTGTTGCGCTTTGCGGAGCAAAGTCAGGACTTCGTCGATGACGCGATGGGCGGACTGGGTCGGATCCAACACCACACCCGCGACCGCAAACGGCAATTGAATTCCGGCAATAGATGTCAGCCACTGGCGCCGGTCGAGACCGTTGGCAATTGCGGCGAGACCCGCCTGACTAGCCGCCGCAGGATCGACGACCAACAGGCAGGTCATCGTCTCGGCCTGGCAGACCTCCGAACGCACCAGACTATCGGCTCGCAGTGCGCGCGCAAGTTCCCCGCCGAGGGACGCCTGGTCCTCCCAACTCACATCCACAAGAGTCTCGGCTGGCGCCTGCGGTGATACAGCGACCAGCACGCTTGACTCGTATTCCTTCGAAGCTGCAATTGCATCGCCAATCGCCGCGAGCAACCTTCGACGAGAGTGCACGCCCCGTGCAGCCTCGCGACCCAGACCGACAGTGGGATCGTGCGGAGCAGCTCGACGTGCCCGCTCGGCGCGACTCTCGACCACTGCCAACAAGTCGCGCGGGCGCACCGGCTTCACTATCCAATCGTCGGCGCCAAGCCTGACTGCCAAAGTGCGCGCCTCGGGGTTCAATTCGCCGGTGAGAAACACGAGCTGCACCAGTTCGAAACCCGGCTTCTCTCGCAACATCTGGGCAAGTTCAATGCCGTTGCGATCAGGCAAATTGAGATCAAGCAGACATAGGTCTGGGTGGAAGCCATCGACGGCCTGCAGCGCTTCTTCCGCAGAGCGGGCGACCCGCGTTTCCATACCGCGATGTCCCAACACTTTTTGCGCAAACATCGCCTGGCCGAGATCATCCTCAACGATGAGCACACGGAACGCCGAGTGCTGACGCTTGCGCACAAAGGCGGCGATCTCGTCGGCCAGTTGGACGCTGGTCTGCGACTCGACGACTTGGTCCACGCCCGCACGCAACGCGAACATTCGACGGGCGCGATCGCCGCTGGCAATCAACATCACCGTACCCGGCTGGGTGAGAGGTTGCGGATGTGCGCGCTCGATCTGCGCCACCACTTCGGCGGCACGGTCGCCCCATTCAGGGGCAATCACCACCACGTTCACCACTCGCCGCGACACCTCGGCTGCCAGCGCATCCAGAGAATCAACCTGAGCCACCAGCAGCTTGCGTCGCCCAACCTCAGCGGACAGATCGAGCAGCATCGCTCCGGGCGGGACCAGCAGGAGGACCAGCGGCGCACGCGCGGTGGTTGGCGCCTCCTCGCTAGCTGAGTTTGTAGGTGCGGATGCCAGCTCTGGCGCTATCGCGACGCACATTGCCGCGACGCGCACTTTGGATCCTGCCGATGGTGGCCCGTTAACATCGACCAGAGAGCACAGAAATACCGACAACTCCAACAGTGCATCGGCGATGGTCGACTTTGCCGACTCCGCTTCCGAATCGGCCGCACGCTCGATCTGCTCGTGCAACTCGGCCGCCGCTTCGGCGCTCCACTCGGGACCGAACACCCTCAAGACCCTCGCGAGCAAGGCTCGAATCTCTTTCGACACAATCGGCGCAGATCTCATTTTGATGGCAGTTTCCGGTGGAGTTTGTTCACGGATGACACGACGTCCGCATGCCCTTGAATTGTGAACTGTCTCAAGCGAACAAGGCGAGACGAACCATCGGATCAGCGCGGGCGAAGCTGCCGCCGACGCAATCGCGCAAGCCGATCCAGCAGCCTTTCACACCCTCAAGGGTCGGCGGGTTGACTGAGCCAACGCAAGGCGATCTGCCTGCGGATGATTAAACTAGCCCGTATGCGCCGTCTCCACCGCGAGCTGATCAACACGCCAGCCATCGAGTTTTGGCCAACTCACCTTGTGCGCGCGCGCGGCAGCGGGGCGGCACGAGCGCTGGCGCTTGCCGAGTGGGTGTTGCGGCGTAAGCGGGATGGCCGATTTCTGGCCGTCGCAGGCGGTGAACATTGGCAGCCATTGCTCCCCACATCAGCGCGTGAGCCAGGATTGGCACAGGCTTTGCGCGCCTTGACCGATCAGCCTTGGCGGGATCTGTGCCAAGGCCAGCAGACACTTGGCCCCAAAGGCCAAGACCAGCATTTGCTGGCGCTGGGAATCAATGCGGACTATGGCGCGCTTCGCGACCTGTCGCCGATCGCTGAGCCGAGACGATTGAGATTGGCCGGCTTTGATCGCTATCGCCGACCGCTGTGGTTACTGGCGCAAACGGCCAACGCCTGGCAGCAGCTTCGCTTGGCGGCGCACGCAGAAAGTATTCTGCTGGAAGCGATATCGGGTTATCGCAGCATTGATTACCAGCGCGGAATTTTCGAACGCAAGTTGGCGCGTGGTATGAGAATTGAAGACATTCTTGGCGTCAATGCCGCGCCGGGCTACTCCGAGCATCACAGTGGCCGCGCGATCGACATCAGCTGCCAGGGCGAACCGGCCGCCGAAACCAGTTTCGAACTGACCTCAGCATTTGCCTGGTTGAGCCGGCATGCCGGCGAGTTTGGCTTTGTGATGAGCTATCCGCGCGACAACCGGCACGGCGTGATGTTCGAGCCTTGGCATTGGTGTTGGCAGCCACCGCACTGAGGCGTCAGCACGGCGGCCGACGCCAGCTCCGGCTGGACATCGCAATCAGCCAGCCGCCGCCACTTGACGCCGCTTGAATGCACGCGCCACCACTTTCCCGGCGGCGGCGCGCAGGTCATCCAGCACCGCATAAATGGTCGGCAGAAAAATCAGACTGACTACCGTCGAAAACACCAGCCCGCCGACAATAGCGCGCGCCATCGGCTGATAGGCCGGTCCGCCACCGCCCAACTGTGCGCCGCCAACACACAACGGCAGCATGGCCAGAATGGTTGTCGCCATGGTCATCAGAATGGGGCGAAATCTCTCGCGCGAGCCTTCCACCAACGCGTCAATCCGAGCACGGCCCTCTCGGCGCAGCAGGTTGATGTGTTCAAACATGACAATGCCGTTGTTGACCACCACACCCATCAGCACCAGCACGCCGATGGCCGCCATGATGGTAAAGGTGGTACCAGTAGCCCAGAACAGCCAAAACACGCCGAAGGCAGAGAAGAAAATGCTGGTGATGATCGCCGCCGGCATCAGCATCGACTCAAACAGCGCGGCCATAATCAAGTACACCAGCAGCAACGCGATCAAGACATTGAAGCCCATCTGTTTGCCGGCATCATCGTTGCGCTCGAAGTTGCCACCGAAGCTCCAGCGATAACCATCGGGCAGCGCCAGCGAGTCCATCGCTTCGGTCATGGCTGCCTTGGCTTCATCTGCCGACTTGCCATCGGCGGCAGCCAGTTTGATCTTCAAGCTCATTTGCCGGTCTTGGCGAGAGATTTGCGTCGCAGCGAGCGCTACATCGATGTCGACCAGGGATGTCAGCGGCACTTCCACTCCCGCCGCATTGCGGATGTTTAGCGCTTCCAGATCCTGGATACGGAAGGTCTCAGATCCCTCCAGCCGCGCCCACACCGGGATCTCGGCTCCACCATAACGAAACTCGCGCAACGGCGTGCCGCGCAGGGCAATGCCGATGTAGCGGGCGACCTCCTCGGCAGAAAAGCCAAAAAACGCTGCGCGCTCGCGATTGACCTGCACCGCCACTTCGCTGCCGACGTCACCGATATCCACGCGCACGTCGCGAAGTTCGGGACGCGAGGAAAGAATGGCGATGACGGCCTCCGACAAGCCCACCAGCACTTCGTTGGAATCGCCGTTCAAGAACAGTTGCAGGCCTTCGTCCTCACCCCCGCCACCACCACCACCCGGCCCATTGTCTTCAAAGCTGAAGTCAGCACGCGCCGATTTCGGCAGTTCCTCGCGCAACATCTCTTTGACTTGATCGGCCGAGAGCAAATCCGCCTCGTGGTTGCGCAGCATCAGGTAGTCAAATAACCCGGGGTTGGGCTCGCGCAAGTTCAAGCGAATGCCGCCCCACCCTTGTTCGCTGAACCACGAGTAGATCTGCACGATCTGGTAGCGCTCGCGATTGGTGTCGAGAAAGTTCTCGACGCGCAGGGTTTCCTCTGACAACTGCTCAAGGCTATAGGCACCCTTCCACTGCAAATTGAACTCAAGCTCGCGACCCGCCTCGTTTTTGAACATGTCGAACTTGGTTTGGGTGGCCGGGATCACACTGACCGCGATGATCAAAAAAATGCCCAGAACAGACCAGCCGCGATGCTTCAATGTCCAGCGCAAGCCTTCCGCGTATGCCCGAGTAAGCCACGGCACAAACCCCGTTCTGACCGCAAGCGACGGTGGCGTAGCGATATGCGACGAGATCATCGGAATCAAACTGACCGCGATCAACCAGGACGCCAACAGGGAAATAGTGATCGTCAGGGCCACTTGACCCAGATAAATGCTGACGAAGTTGCGTTCACCGAACATGTTGGGCGCAAATACGATGATGCTGGTGAGGGTGCCGGCACTAATCGCAAGCTGCACGCTGCGAGTGCCTTCGATGGCACAACGCAATGGGTCGTTCGGATACTTCTCGCGCTTCTGGTAGATGCTCTCGACCACGACAACCGAGTTGTCGACCAGCATGCCGAGGCCGAGCAGCAATCCCATCATGGTCAGGATGTTCAGCGTCATGCCAAGGAAGTACATCGCTCCCAAGGTCATGACCAAGCACGCTGGAATGGCCAGCGTGACCATGAGCGTCGATGGCCAATGCCTCAGGAAGTAGAACAAAACGAAAATGGATAACAAAGCGCCGAGGATGCCCGCCTCCACCAACTCTTGCAGCGAGCTGCTGACGCTGGCGGCCTGATCGCCGATCACCTTGAGTTGGATGCCCTCGAATTCGCGTGTGGCAGCGATGCGTTCGACCTCGATCATCACCTCGCGCGACACATCCACCAGATTGGAGTCGCTCTCGCGAAATACATCCAGACCCACTGCCGCCTTGCCATCTAGGCGTCGGCCGAAATCGGCAACTTGCTGCTTGAGCCGGACCACCGCGATGTCTGACAGGCGCAGCCCGCTGTCGTTGATGACGAGATTGCGCAGCTCATCAAGGTCGCGCATCTCGCCAACCGGTTGAATTCGCAAGCGTCGCTCGCCCTCATCGATTTCGCCGGCCGAGACCGAAAAATTGATGCCTTGCAATCGCGCCGCCAACTCGTTCAATGCAATTTGGTGGGCGCCCAGTCGCGATGGGATGATGGCGATTTCGACTTCTGGCGGCGGCGCACCACTGATGTCGACACGAGCGACGCCGTTGATCCGCTCCAAGCGCCGCTTCATGCCTTGTTCGATCAGCGTGTACTCGCCGGTCATATCGCGCTCACCGGCAAAGCGCAGGCGCAGGAACGGGGCGTCGCTGGGTGAAAATTTCTGCACGGTGTAGCGCTGCAGATCGGCAGGAAGATCAGCACGAATCGCGTCCACACGCTCGCGTGCTTCGCTGGCGGTGACTTCTATCTCGCGGCCCCAATCGGAAAACTGCACGAATACACCGCCGCCATCGGCGCGACTGGTCGAGTTCATCGAACCCACCGATGGCAGGGTTGCCAGTGCCTCTTCTACCGGTCGCACCAAGGTCCGCTCGACCTCCTCGGGCGTCGAGCCGGGATATGGCAAGTTTACGAAGATAAAAGGCAGATTGACTTCGGGGAACTGCTCAAGCGGCAGCCGCTGGGTGGCGATGATGCCCATCACCATCATTGACACATAGGCCATCACCGCCGTGACCGGCCGCCGCAGGCTCAGTTCAGCCAGACTCATATTGCCTCCAAATCTCTGGGCAGCCGAGCAAGCTCGGCTCTACGGCGGATGCTTGTTGAGGCAGCGTACGCCGGCGCTCGTAGCGCGGCGCTTGCTCCGCTGTTGTCGACGATGAAGTGCATTGAAGCCAAGGCATTCACGCCGGCTCTCCTGACATCGGACCTTGGGTCATCGACGCCTCAGCCAAGCGCCCGCGCTCGCGGTAGCGCGCGTCGCTTTGCCGATCAAGCAAGGCATACATCACCGGAATTACGATCAAGGTCAACAGGGTTGAGACCAGCAGACCGCCAATCACGGTAATCGCCATTGGCGCCTTCACTTCCGCGCCCTCGCCGCCAAAAAACGCCAACGGCGCAAAGCCGAACAACGTGGTCAGTGTGGTCATCACGATGGGCCGCAAGCGTGACAAACAACCTTCCACGATGGCATCACGTTTGGCAACACCGGCAAGCCGCAACTGGTTGATTTTGTCGAGCAGCACGATCGCGTTTTTGACCACGATTCCGACCAGCAGAATCAGCCCGATAAACACCACCACCGACACCGGTGAGCCGGATAGCCACAGCGCCATCACTGCGCCCACTAGCGCCAATGGAATGGTGAACATGATGACGAAGGGATGCAGCAACGACTCGAACTGCGATGCCATGACCAGATAAACCAGAAAGATCGCCAGTCCCAACGCGAACATCAGCGAATTCAGCGAGGCCTGCAGCTCTTCACCTTGACCACCAATGTGCATTTGCACATCGGCACTGAGCGGATTGGCGGCGACCAGATCTTCGATCTCTCGCACCGCCGTCCCCAAGTCAATGCCGCGCAAGTTTGCGGAGACAATAGCGACCCGAACCTGGTCGGACCGATGCACTTCGCTGGAACCCAGGGTCTCGACCACATCAGCCACGGCAGACAACGTCACCGGACGTTCGCTTTGCGGATTGATGATCAACTGACTGATGTCGGCCACTGAAGAACGATCGGATTCACGGGCGCGCACCAGCACGTCAATCTTGCGATCACGGAACGAATAGCGTGTGGCCACTTCACCGCGCACTTTGCGCACTACTTGATCGGCGATTTCCCGATTGGTCAGCCCCAGCGCCGCTGCGCGCTCTTGATCGAAGCGAATCTGGATTTCTGGAAAGCCCGCTTCCACCGTCGACTTCACATCGGTAAAAAATGGCTTCGCCTGCATCAAGGCGGTCAACTTGCGACCAGCTGCCTCAATCGACTCAAGCTCTTGACCGCGCAGCTCAATCTCAAGAGGCGTCGCAAAGCTGAACAGTTCGGGTCGACCAAACTTGACTTCCACCGCCGGAAAATCGGCCATCGTCTCGCGCAGGCGCTCGGTCACTGCGGCTTCGGTGCTGCGGCTGTAGCCTTTGCCTAACACCACGCTGAGTTTGGCGATGTTCTCGCCTGATTCTGTCGGGTTAGCATCCAGTCGCGTGCCGCTGCCACTAACGCCATACAAGACCTGGATGTCCGGATCGTCGTCGTGGCGATCTTGAATGGCGCGCACCAATGCATCGGTATCGCGCAGCTGAGTGCCAGGTGCGAGCTTGGCGGTCATCTCGAAGCGGTCCTGCGCGAACTGCGGGATCAAGTCAGTGCCGAGTTGGGTGACAACCATCAGCGAGGCGGCGAATGCGATGCCCGCCACGCCAAGGATCAAGGTCGGCCGGTCCAAGGCTTGCGGCAGCAGGCGACGGTAAAAGTTGGCGGAAGCGTCAAAGCCGAACTGCACGCCGGCACCGAGCCAATGCAGAAGGCGCCCAATTGTTTTCGAAAACAACCACGCCAGCAGGGTCAACCCGCGCACCACGCCAAACAGCAGCCACGGCAGTACCGCCGCCAAGGCAAGCACAACGGCGATCAAGAGCAACAACGGCAAGCGCAGCGGCAGCAACACGGCCCAGGCGAGCTTTTGTTTGCCAGTCGCGACGGGCGCAGCCATCGGCCAACGCCCAGCCATGCGCATAAACGTCCAGATCTGCCGCCATACCGGTGCCGTATCGCGCTCCACTTCGTCATCCAGCGTCAACGGTGAGCGCGCTTTCAGCGAGGTCAACATCGGGATCAAGGTCAATGACACGACCAGGGAAATCGTCAAGGCAATGGCGACGGTCAGCGCCTGATCCTTGAACAATTGACCGGCCACGCCCTGCACAAACACCAAGGGCAAAAACACAGCCACGGTGGTGAGCGTGCTGGCGATCACCGCCATGCTGACTTCGCGTGCGCCCACAATCGTGGACTCGATCACGCCGAGGCCACGCTCGCGTGCTTTGGCGATACTTTCCAGCACCACAATCGAGTCATCGACCACCATGCCGGTCGCCAATGCCAAACCCGCCAACGACATCACGTTGAGGCTTAAGCCAAACTGGCCCATGAAGAAGAAGGTCGTGATGATCGACACCGGTAACGAGAGCCCGATGACGAAGGTGCTCCAGCCGTCGCGCAGAAACAGAAAGATCAGCAGGATGGCCAAAATTCCGCCGATTACCGCTTCTTTGCGGACTTCATCGAGCGCGGCGCGAATGAAGATGGATTGGTTCTCGATGGTAGTGAGCGTGGCACCAGCCGGTAATTCATCACGCAAGCGTTCAATCGTGGCCTCGACTGCTTCGGCAACCGCAACGATGTTGGCGTCGCCTTCTTTGTAGATAGCGATCTCGACCGCTTCTTGGCCGCCGACGCGGATCACGGCTTGCCGCTCTTTGCTGCCCTGGCTGACCGTGGAAACATCTTTGAGCTTGATCGGCACGCCGTTTTGGGTGGTGATGAGCAGCTCGCGCATCTGTTCTAAGTCGCTGAACTGATTGATCGTGCGGACCAGGTAACGCTGCGACCCTTCTTCAATGCGGCCGCCGGCCACGTTGATGTTTTCTTGCTTCAGCCGATCAATCACTTGCGCCGGCGACAGCCGCAACTGCGACAAGCGGCGGTCGTCGATCAACACCTGAATCTCGTCTTCAAGACCACCGGAGACCTTTACCGCAGCGACGCCGCCCACCGGCTCCAATCGCTTTTTCAGGTCCTCTTCGGCATAGCGACGCAGCCGAGTCAACTCGCTGAGTTGTTCGCTGCCTTCTTTTGACTCCGATGCCAATACCATGCGCAGCACCGGCTCGGTGCTTGGATTGAAGCGCAACAACACCGGCGCCTTCACCTCTAGGGGCAGGCGCAGCACTTCGAGCTTGCCGCGCACTTCAAGCCCGGCTTTGTCCATGTCGGTGCCCCAGACAAACTCAAGCACCACATCGCTTTGACCAGTGCGCGATATCGAACGCAGTTTGCGCAGGCCCTTGACCACGCCAACCGCTTCTTCAATCGGCTCGGTAATCAGGTTCTCCATTTCCACTGGCGCCGCACCGGTGTATTCGGTGCGCACAGTCAGGGTCGGATAACTCAAATCCGGCAACAGATTGACCTTCAACTCGCTTAGCGCGATGGCCCCAAACAACACCATCGTGAAGGTCGCCATCGCGATAGAGACGCGACGGCGTGTGGCAAACTCAACGATGCTCATTTTTCGTCTGCCCCAGCCAGTTCAGCGCTTTCAGCCTTCACCGGATCGGCAGCTGCCGGCACGGCAGGGTCGCCAATCACTTCAATCTTGGTGCCATCACGCACCGCCACCTTGCCAGCGGTCACCACCCGATCGCCTTCCTCCAGACCGCTGCGCACTTCCGCAAATTCACCGTTCAAATAGCCAAGCACAATGCGGGTCTTCACCACCGTGCCGGCGCGGACCACATACACCGCAGTCTCTTCACCTTCTTCCAGCAAAGCCAAGCGCGGTACCGTCAACGCATCACCGCGTTGCTCGTAGACCACGGCCAGACGGCCAAACATGCCCGGCTTCAGGCGGCCCTCCGCATCGGTGAAGGTGGCGGTAGCGCGGAAGGTGCCGGTAGCCGCGTCGACGACGGGGCTGATCCGATCAATCTTGCCTTCCACCATGACGCCCGGCAGTGCATCCACCGCCAGATTCACCGGCAATCCAACGCGAAGCGTGGCCAGTTCCCGCTCAGGCACGTTGAGAACGGCCTCCAAACGTGCAGCATCGACCACGCGGAACATGGTCTGGTTGATATTGATGAGATTGCCTTCCTTGACCATGCGCTGCGCGACGACGCCAGCAAATGGCGCAACCACGTCGGTGTAAGAGAGCTCAAGGCGGGCAAGGTTGTAAGCAGCGCGCTGCGTCGCTACGTCGAAGCGGATGCGTTCGTTGGCGTCGGCGGCGATCAACTTACGCGCAAACAATTCTTCCGAGCGCGCGTACTCGGCTTCGAGCTTGCGCAACAAGGCTTCGCTGCGTGCGACTTCCAGGCGCGCGCGCGCGGGATCGATTTTGGCGAGAATCTGCCCAGCGCGCACGGGGTCGCCTTCTTCGGCATTCAATTGAAGCAGAACGCCGGAGGTCTTGGCGACGATCATCGCCTCATTCGGTGCTTCCAGCGCCGCCGTGCTGATGTAGCTGGCGGCGATACTGCGGCGCTCGGCTGTGGCAACTTCCACAGGCACGGGCTTGATCTCTTTGATCTCCTTGCCATCCGCCGTCGTCTCTTTCTTGCCTTCCCCTTTGCCCGGTGCTCCTCCGCAGGCCGCCAAGCCCAGCGTGGCAGCGAGCAACAAACCCAGTAGCCCTGCACGGGGCAGCCCTGCACGGGGCAGCCCTGCACGGGGCAGCCCTGCACTGAGCAAGCAATAAGCAGCAGAGGAGGCGACAGTACTGGCGCGTTCGAGCAGGGACATGGCAGAGATCTCGGTGAGATATGGTGTATTAGTTACCTACAACACTATCGTTGTCAATAACGTGAACGCTACGATGCTTGAAATTTTCAGCGAACGCAGGTGCAGGTAGTCACGTGGACGCGCGCCGTCACACGCCGTGACGAATCCGTGTTGACGAATCGGTGATGGCCTTCCGCTTTCCCGACGAGGCTGCATGCGTCACTACGATGGGAGGCAGCCAGCGGGCCGCAGGTTGCATGTGCTGGTGGCAAACCACGCTGGCTGGCTATACTTCGCCTTTCGCGCAAAGTCCGCTGCTGCGGCGCGAATCTGAATGATTCCGGAGTGACCATGACGCCTTTTCTTCGACCCGTCGCGCTACTTGCCTGTTTTGCGCTGTTTTCGCCCGTTGCAACCGCAGGCGACGCCGAAGCCGGCCGGCACAAAATTTACACCTGCACGGGTTGCCACGGCATTCCGGGCTATAAAAACGTCTATCCGCACTACCACGTGCCGAAAATTGCCGGACAGAATCGCGAGTACCTGATCGCTGCGCTGACCGAGTACCAGAAGGGCGAGCGCAAGCACCCGACCATGCGTGCGCAGGCTGAGAGTTTTACCGCGAAAGATATCGATGATATCGCCACGTTTTTGGCTGCCATCGACGGCAGCCAGCCATGAGCGCGGCCAACCCCGCGGGTACCAGCAGCGTCATAACGTCATCAGGAGTCCGTTTCATGCGCCTGCGTCTGCTCACTTCGCTGTGCCTTCTGGCCACTTCGACGTTGGCGATTGCCAATGGCTCGGTCGAAGCTGGCAAAGCCAAGTCGCAGGTGTGTCAAGCCTGCCACGGCACCGATGGCAACGGCACCGGCGACGGTCAGTACCCAAGGATCGCAGGTCAGTACGCGGACTACCTAGCCAAAGCGCTACACGACTACCGCAGCGGCGAGCGCGTCAACGTCATCATGGCGGGCTTCGCTGGCACCTTGACTGACGCGGACATCAACGACCTCGCTGCGTTTTATGCGTCCCAGAGCGGTCCGCTGGACGACTTGAGTCACATCAAGTAAGGCGCGTACCGTCGCGCCTATTGGCGGAGGATCTTCTTCAACTCCCCGGCACTGGGAAATCCCTGTGGCCGCGCGTCGCCTTTCGGCGCCCGCGCATCCGCCAGCGGCAGCCTGCAACCCAGATCGTAAATCTGCCGAAGTCGACGATGACCAGATTGGTTCGTCGCGGAAGTAATTCGTTCCCAGATGGTCTGACAAGCAGCGGCTTCTTCCGCACTCAGCGTGTTCGGGTCATCGATGTCATAAACCAGCTCCGCCGGCTCGCTGAGCCCGCACGACCCGACAGCAGCGATCACGACGACCGCACAGTTAACCGAATAGCCAGGCATGCCGGGCACCGGCACGCTGACCACCAAGGTGCTGGCCTTGACGGCGCGCTCGAGCATATCGTCGAGGAGGTTGGCGTCTGGCTTCCAGTAGCGGTCAAAGCGAGTCGCCTTCACTTCCATCGATTGTGGCAGTTCAAACGCACCTTCGGCCTCGGCGACGCCGGCAATCTGGTAGTCGAAGGTGGCGCGCGCGGAGGCACGATCATCCAGAGTTTTCACCTGGGCTTCGATTCCAAGCAGCGAACCATCCGGTGCGAACAGTCTCGGAGCGGGAAGCGGCTCATTCGGCAGCATCTCCGCCGCTGATGCAGGTTGTGCAGAACGCTGCGGCCGCGCATTCGGCAACGGGGTTGGACGCACTGACTGATTGGGAACAGTCCTCGCGGGCGGCGCAATCAGCGGCGGTGGAGGTGCCTGAATCAGCACGACCTCGATTCGCGCGGTGGCCGGCGTGACTGGATCGGGCTGCACGCGACGATCCAACCAGATCCAAACGCACACATGCGCAGCCCACACCAAGGCCAAAGCCAGCGGCGCATGCAATCGAAACTTTGCCCGGGTTGCCGCGGGTGGCGAGAACGCAAGCGCTGCAACGCTCAGCGGATCAAACGGTGCATGCGCCTGACCTGCCGTGTTGGCTACCCGCCCTGCACGGACAAGCATCGCTTAAGTCAGCCGCCGGCACGCTTGTAATAGGGCGCTGACCCGGATTCATGATCGGTGGCATCCGCCACCGCAGTGACCTCCGGAACCCGTGCCTTCAAAGTCTTCTCAACGCCCTGCTTCAGGGTCACATCGACCATGCCGCAACCATGGCAACCACCGCCGAACCGCAGCACTGCGGTGCCTTCAGCAGTGAACTGCTCCAAGGCCACACGGCCGCCATGAGAGGCCAACTGCGGGTTGATCTCGCTTTCCAATATATGGCGAATGCGTTCGATCACGCTGGCATCCATGCTTGGGGCAACGCCCTTGATGTGCGGCGCGCGCACCGTCACCTGTCCACCGGTCTCGTTGCGATTGAAGTCGAGTTCGGCGGCATCGAGAAACGGCACGCTGGCCGCATCCACGTAGAGGGTAAAGCCGTCGCAGTCGAGCGCCCACTCGTCTCCAAGCAGATCATCGACATCGCAAAACTCGAGGCGCGCATCTGCGGTTGGCGTGCCTGGCCGCATCGCGGTCAGGCGAATGCCGATGGCATCGTCTTGCTGGGCGATGAGTGCTCGGAAGTAGGACTGCGCGGCTTCGGATATCTGGATCATGGGTCGTGGTCGTCTGGTCGTGGCTGATACGTTGATAAGCGCGCGAAGTGTACGCAGCGAGACATTAGAAAGGCGTTCTATACTCGTCTGCCACGCTGAACACGAGCTTGCCGAATGGATGCGCCTAGCCTTGCCGACCAGCAGTGCCGCCCTGTGAGCGGCGTCAGCAGTCAATTGCCGCTCGATATCGTCGCCAAGGCGATGCCAGAGTTACCCGGCTGGGAGTTGGCTGAAGAGTGCCAGGCCTTGGTCAAAACCTTTCACTTTGACGACTACTATCGGACGCTGGCCTTCGTCAATGCGCTGGCCTTTGTTGCCCATGAACAAGACCATCATCCGGACTTGAGCGTTCACTACAACCGCTGCGTGGTGCGCTACTCAACCCATGATGCTGGCGGGTTGACCGCCAATGATCTGATTAGTGCGGCCAAGGCGGAGCGCTTGTTCAGCAACTGATGCTGTTCAACAACGTGCGGCTCAACGGCAGAGCTTGCTGCGCTGTGCTTTCGAACCCGAATCAACCACCGCCAGCCGCCAGCCGATCAACCACCTTCTTCAGCGCAACCGGCAACGGCGCGCTCAACATGTACGGCTCGGCACCGTCTTTCAAAGCGAACTTGAGCGAGGCGGCATGCAGAAACAGGCGCTGCAAGCCGACCGATTTCAAGGCTTGATTGGCGGCTTTGTCGCCGTATTTCTCATCGCCCGCCACAGGGTGCCCGATATGCGCGCCATGCACGCGAATCTGGTGGGTGCGGCCGGTATCAATCTTGATTTCGGCGTAGGTATGCGCGGCAAAGCGCTCGATCTGTTTGAAATGGCTGAGCGAAGCCTTGCCTGAAGGCAGCACCCGCACCATGCGCTCGCCGCCCTGCAAAACAAATTTTTCCAGCGGGGCGTCAACGTGGATCAGCGGCTTTCCCATCTGCCCGACCAGCAGGGCGAGATAGCGCTTCTCCAGTTTTCCGGCGCGAATCAACGCTTGCAGCTCGGTCAGCGCCGAGCGCTTTTTGGCCAGCACCAATACTCCCGAGGTGTCGCGATCCAAGCGGTGGACCAGTTCCAAACTGTCCTTCGGCCGCAACGCGCGCATCAACTCGATCGCGCCAAAACCAATTCCGCTGCCGCCATGGCTGGCGATGCCGCTGGGCTTGTCGAGCACCAGCAGCGCGCGATCCTCAAACACGATACTGGCCTCGATCTGCGCGAGCAGTGCCGGATGCGGACTGCCGTGATCGGCCGGCGCATCCAAACGCACTGGCGGCAGCCTGACTTGGTCGTTCTCCTGCAAACGTCGATCCGGCTTTACCCGTTTGCCATTGATGCGTACCTGGCCGGTGCGCAACAAGCGATAGATCAAGGATCGCGGCGCGCCCTTGAACTGGCCAAGCAGGAAGTTGTCGAGCCGCTGGCCGGCGCGCTCGCCGTCAATGGTGACGGTTCGAACACCTTGCGAAGTAGCCGAGGGTGAGGTGGAAGTCATTCAGGTTCGGCGCTTTTCTCCCTCGCCGATGTTCGGGGAGGGTTGGGGAGGGGTTAGGAAGCAAGCTGCTTTGCTCACGGTCATGGCGTCTTGAAGCTTCATAACTAAGGGTGTCGGGCCGCCATGACCTTTGCAATGATGCCTTTGATTGCCGCCATGCTTACCTGCTTGCTACACTCCGCGGGCGATCAACGTCCCAATTTTGTTGTTCGCTCAAAAGCTTAGGACGCACACCGCATCTAACAGGCGCACTCACGAGCGCGCGGTTCGGGTCGGGGAGTCTCTCCCTGATCCAGCGGTGGCAGCGACTTCCGGGTGCCAACCGATCACTCTGATCGGTGACTTATCCGCGGATTCGAGAGCGTCTTGCACGATTGAGCGGGCGACGGGAACCACATGCTCCAGACATCCGGCGAGCTTTCCCATGGAGACCATGGTAACCGCTGATGTTCGATGTGTGCGGTCAGATGTCTTCGCACGGAGACCAAAAATATTCTGGTTCCGGCATGGAGGCCGAGACTGCGCTGTTGCGCTTTCCGGTTCAACAACAATAGTTCGACAACAATGAGCGCTCCCGCGGCGATAACGTCGGTGGTGTTGCAGCGCTGAAGTTTCTTGCACGGCAGTAAGCGAGCGCAATGCGCCGCAAGCGGCCATCAGAAACTGATGAGGCGTACACCCAGACGTTCCTTGCGGTTGAGCGCGTTAGGAATTGGCAAACATGAAGAGAATGCTCATCAATGCAACTCAGCAGGAAGAGTTGCGCGTCGCCATCGTGGATGGGCAGACGCTGTATGACATCGATATCGAACAACCGTCCAAAGAGCAAAAGAAAGGCAACATTTACAAAGGCCGGATCACCCGCATCGAGCCATCGCTGGAAGCAGCGTTTGTCGAATACGGTGGCGAGCGTCACGGTTTTTTGCCGTTAAAGGAAATCTCCCGCGATTATTTTCTCGAGGGCGTGAATCCCGACAAGGCATCGATGAAGGAACTCCTGCGCGAAGGCCAGGAAGTCGTCATCCAAGTCGACAAAGAGGAGCGCGGCAACAAAGGTGCCGCACTGACCACGTTTATCTCGTTGGCTGGCCGCTACATGGTGCTGATGCCCAACAGCCCGCGCGCTGGAGGCGTGTCGCGCCGCATCGAAGGCGATGACCGCGCAGCGCTCAAAGAGGCAATGGACAAGCTGTCCATTCCCGATGACATGGGCGTAATCATTCGCACCGCGGGCATGGGCCGCGATGCCGAAGAGCTGCAATGGGATCTGGATTATCTGCTGCAGGTTTGGCGCGCGATCACGGATGCGGCGCTGACCAAACCATCGCCATTCCTGATTTATCAGGAGTCACGACTGATCATTCGCGCGCTGCGCGATTATTTGCGCAATGACGTCGGCGAGATCTTGATCGACAGCGACGAAGTATTCGAAGACGCGCGCGCCTTTGTTGAGCAGGTGATGCCGCACAACCTGCGCAAGTTGAAGCGCTACGCCGAAACCACCCCGCTGTTCTCGCGCTTCCAGATCGAAAGCCAGATCGAAAACGCGTATGCCCGCGAGCTGCGCTTGCCGTCAGGCGGCGCCATCGTGATGGATCAGACCGAGGCCTTGACCGCGGTCGACGTCAACTCGGCGCGCGCGACCAAGGGCAGCGATATCGAGGAAACCGCCTACAACACCAATCTGGAAGCCGCTGACGAAGTGGCACGCCAACTGCGCCTGCGCGATCTGGGTGGTCTGGTGGTGATCGACTTCATCGACATGTCGTCCACCAAGCACCAGCGCGACGTCGAAAACCGCCTGCAAAACGCGCTGAAGCAAGACCGTGCGCGCGTGCAGATTGGTCGTATCTCGCGATTTGGCTTGCTGGAAATGTCCCGCCAACGCCTGCGTCCGAGCTTGGGCGAGTCCAGTCAGATCATTTGCCCGCGCTGCGACGGTCACGGCCGTATGCGCAGCGTCGAGTCGTTGTCGCTATCGATTCTGCGCCTGATCGAAGAACAGGCGATGAAAGATGGCACCGGCCAAGTGCTGGTGCAGGCACCCGGTGAAATTGCCAACTTCCTGTTGAACGAGAAGCGCTTGGCGCTGCGTGAGATCGAGCAGCGTCATGACGTGCCCTTGATCATCGTTGCTGATCCGCAGTTGGAAACGCCACATTTCAACGTGATGCGCATGCGTGAGAACGAGATCGGTGAAGAGGCCGCGCGGCCAAGCTATCACCGCATCAGCCCGCGCAAGCAGGAAGTGCATGCGCTGACCAAGGCGCAATTGAACGTGCCGCCGCCGCCAGCCGTGACCAATGTGCGCCCGGCGACGCCGGCTCCGTTGCGCGAGACGGTCGAAGCCGTGGAGCCAGTGGCCTTGGTGTTGCCAGCGGTATTGGCAGTTGCGCCAAAAAAGAGCTTCTGGTCACAGGTAATGGCTTGGTTCGGCAGCGCTGAGGGTCAGCCCGCCGCAGCCGCTCCCGTGGTTGAGCAAAGCCCTCGCTGGTCAGCAACAACTGGCGAACGCCCGAGCACTCCGACCACCGGCAAACGCAACGAGCGCGGCGACAGGAACGACCGCGGAGGCCGTGGTCGCGGTCGCGGTGGCGACGATCACGCCGAACGCAACAAACAGCCGCGGCCGCAATCCACGCCGCAAAGTGCAAGAGCAGCCGAAGAGGTCACCAGTAAACCGGCTGTTGATCGTCCTGCAGCACCGAAACCGGTCCGCAACGAGCGACCAGCGGCGGACCGCCCGGTCGCTGAGCGCGCAGCCGCTGTGCAAGCAGGCACCGACAAGGCCAACAGCGACAAGCCTGGCAACACGCAGGCCGGTGCCGATCAATCAGGAGATCGGTCTGGAGAGCGTTCGGGTGGTAGACAGGATGGTCAGCGAGGAGGTGGCCGCAGCCGAGGAGAGCCGCGCCGCGATGCTCAGGTAGCTGCCACTGCAGGGGTTGAGGCACCCGCCACGCCGGCGCCTGCCAGCGAGCCGTTGACGGCCGATCAAATTGCAGCCGCAGCGGCATTGCTTGCAAGTGGAGCAACAGTCGCCACCGATGGGTCCGATGCGGCCAGCGCCGATCCGACTGGAGACGGTGGTGCGCGCCGTCGGCGCGGTCGCCGCGGCGGTCGGCGGCGTCGCCGTCAGCAAGATGCCACCGGCGTTTCCGCGCTTGACGCAGGTTTGGGAGACCAGAGTCAGCTCGAGTTTGATGGTGAGCAGGACGATGAGGACCACGAGGATCAAGCGGTAAGCGTGGCCAATGTTTCGCCAAGTCCTGTCGTGGTTCCGACTGTGCCGCTGGCGGCTGCAACGCCGGCGCCGGTGCCGACGGTCAGCGACAATGCAGAGCGCAACGATGACATGGCAAGCGCGTCCCGCTTGGACGGTTCCCGCTTGGACGGTTCCCGTTTGCCGCCTGCGACCGCTGCCTATTTCCCCTCGCCCGCGCCCACGTCATTCGCCACACTGTCCCCGGCGCCTGCGTTGACAGCTGAGACCACCCTGACAGCTGAGCCGGCTCCGACACTCGCGCCTGCTCCAAGTCCCACTCCAATGGCGGCTCCAAGGCCCGCGTTGATGATTGCCGCGGTCGTGGCTGAGGCAGAGCCCGAAGTCCTCGCGTCGAGCCCCGAACTGGAGCAGGCACCAGTGACGACGGTGACACAAGCCCTGACCTCGCCGACACGAGACGCTCCCTTGTCGGCCAATGTGCCTCCAGCTGTCGTCGTCGCTGAGGCGGAGCAGAAGACGTCATCGATGGAACCCGAGGCAATGTCGGCCGAGCCGATGGCAGTCACGGTCACGCAAACGACAGCAGCTGAGCCCATCGTCGCGACGCCTGCAGGGGCTGTCCTTGAGTTGATCGTCCCTGGGTTGATCGTCCCTGAGTCAATCGTCCCTGAGTCAATCGTCACTGAGTCAATCGTCCCTGAGTCGATCAGCGCAGCGGTTGTCAGCCATGAGGCCAAAGCCGCAGTACCCGCTGCGGTCCAAACCGAGACCGTCGCCGCCGCAACCCCGGCGGAAGTGAGCGAAACGGTGACCGAGGCGGTGACTGAAGCGATTGTCGTGCCGGCTGTTGCCTTGGCGAGCGCCCCCGCCACTGTCGCTCAAACAGCCGTCAGCGACGCCGTTGACGCTCATGCGCCGCTCGAAAGACCCACGATATCGCTGGCCGTTACCGCGGCGAGTGAGCCCGCCGTAACAATGGCACCTTCGGTCGAGCCAATCGAAGTCGTGGCCACGGTCACCGCGCCTGAGCCCATCAAGCCCATCGTGAGTCCGCCAGGCGGGTTGTTTCAGCAAATCGTCGCTGATGTGGCCAAACAGAAGAGTGCGAATACGCCGCCCAGCGTGTAACGACCCAACGATTGGAGTCTGCAGACTCGCTTGCTTCCACTG
>Ga0163148_10002154_pt1 | contig 24154 bp, 39 predicted proteins | sample OliLakLV19MP7P2_FD_148606 | JGI IMG/M metagenome (GOLD analysis project Ga0163148, IMG submission 148606) | Freshwater microbial mat bacterial communities from Lake Vanda, McMurdo Dry Valleys, Antarctica- Oligotrophic Lake LV.19.MP7.P2 | ecosystem: Environmental > Aquatic > Freshwater > Lake >... | reverse complement strand
AGTATCCTATGACCTTTGCAGCCGCAACTGTCTTCGTCGCGCTGCCAAGGCGTGGGCGCATGGATGAGTTTCTTTTTTCGGGAAACCCTGGTGATGCTTTGTGGGTCAAGAGTAGCGTTGCAATCAACTTCACTTTAATGACAGACGCACCTACACCAGGTAGCGCAGGGGACTAGCGGTATGACACATGTAGCACAAGGCGGTTTGAGCGCAGCCGACAGGGCTAAGCTGGATGGTATTGCAACCGCAGCCACGGCAAACTCTCCCGACGCTACGCTCTTGGCTAGGGGCAACCATACAGGGACACAGGCCGCTAGTACTATCAGTGACCCATCCGCTTTTGCAGCAGCCACCACAACAGTAGCTGGCAACCTAAGCAGTGCAGATAAGACCAAGCTAGATGGTATTGCAACCGCAGCCACGGCAAACGCCTCAAACGCCGACCTAAGGGATAGGACTACGCATACAGGGGCTCAAGCCGCTAGTACTATTAGTGACCCCGCTACCTTCCAAGGCCGTGCCAACCATACAGGGACTCAAGCCGCTAGTACTATTAGTGACCCCGCTACCTTCCCAGCTGCTACCACCTCGGTAGCTGGCAACCTAAGCAGTGCAGATAAGACCAAGCTAGACGCTATTGTGGTGGGTGGAGACTTCGACCCCTTGGCTTTGGGGGGTGCTCCTTGGTTTGTACCTAACGCCACCACTGTTACCCTACCTAGCGGTTTGATTGCCGTAGACGTTGCAACAGGCGAGCCCATGAAAGTGGCTGCGAACACAGATGTAGTGATTACAGCCAGCGGTGTCAACGGCCTAGATGCTGGCAGTGAAGCAGCTAACACGTGGTACTACATATGGCTTATTAAGCAAACCGCCTCACCTCTTACAGTGGGGGCTGTGCTTAGTACTAGTTCAACAGCCCCAACCATGCCAGCAGGGTACACACATAAACGACTCATTGGTGCAGTGCGTAACGACGGCAGCTCTAACTTCATACAAGGGCATTGCCGTCAATGGGGTAATGGGCAAGTAATGTTTAGGCCTGATGTTAGGCACTCCAACTACATAGATACCACCACGGCTCCCACTCAAATAGCTACAGGCTTGAGTGCCACCAGCTTCACCTTGCTCTCCTGCGCAGCCCACGTACCCGCCTTTGCTAGGGACGCCGAGCTTTGGATTAGAGGTGGTTCATCCCTGACCATCAACGTAAGGGAGAGAGGCGCAACCCACGCAGGTTATGGTAATAACTTCCCTTTGGGGAGTTTTACCTTGCTTATCCCAGTGAAGCTCAACGCATCCCAAGAAATAGACTACCGAGTGGATGGCAGCAGTGTTGCTATTGAGATATTTACATGGACAATGAGGCTTGACGGTTAATGAGTAATTTTTATATTAGGAAAATAGGCACCCCCACCGACATACTGGCCTTTGGACACGGCGAACCTGGCAAGTATGCGAGCATACCCCTTGGGTTTGAAGAGGTTGAAGGTGAGCTGCCAAAGGGCTACAAGGTCATTAAAGCACTAAGCGTTACCGAGCAACTCAACGCAGCCCTGGATGCCGTGGAGGCCAACGAGCGTGTTCCAGTAGCACTAAGAGCAGCCGTTAGACCACTACGTGTGACCGTAGCAGATGCCATAGAAGCGGGAGCATTAGATGAAGCCAGTTACATTATTGCCAACTTCACAGTGCCAGATAAGTTTGCACCGCTTAAACAGGAATTACTGGACATACTAACCAAGGCAATTGGATAATGGAACTAGGTTAGCCGTTCGGGTAAAAGAGTTGCCCGAGTGAAGACAATAACGGTTTACAACAGGTACTGTAGTGTGCGATACTAGATTGTGTAGACCTTCAGACGCCGCAGGAACCGAGATATTGTCATGCCTAGAACCTTTAGAACCCTCCCGTGGCCTCCAAACTTTAGAGAGTTTGAGTTTAACCGAGGCGGCCTGAGCCCCATACCAAACGCGCATAAAGATGCGATGAAGACGGTGGCTTGGATACTGCAAACATATCGCACCAGCATTTTTGATAACAGGGCGATAACTATAACCAACGCCTACCGCACACCTGCTGACCTTAACCGCCTTATACAAGCAGGTTACAACCCCGCACTGAACAGCTACCACTTCGATGGGCAGGCTGCCGACTTTACCGTCCAAGGACTCTCGGCACAAGAAGTGCAACGTCGCTTGCGCGCAGCTGGTTGGACAGGTGGCCTTGGCACAGGCAGCAACTTTACGCATATCGACCTAGGCAACAAACGGGAGTTCTCATACTAGTGGGCGAGCTTAAATGGTTGATTAACGCATCACCAACCCTCATCATCGCAGTTCTTTTTTATATCACAAACAGGGCGCAGTGTGAAACACATCAGAACACGCTTAGCAAGATTTGTGAAAGCTTTGATGCTGCCAACAGACGGCTGGCCGACCTAGCCGAAAGGCGTGTTAAATGAAAGTCTTACTTGTACACGGCATTGGCGCTGGGTTTACCCAAGAGGCTTGGACGGAGCTGCTCGAAGCGGGCGACTTCGACCCCGCGACCACAGACCAGTTCGATTACGCGACTGTACTTGACGATGCTGGTTGGTTTGTCCGCCTAACATCTAAACTAATCTGGCCTATTGCCGCAGCCTTCCGTCAAACGAGCCGTGTCGACGAAGTGGGTGATGTGCAAACGTGGTTGGTGTCACCTGGTGTGCGTTCAAAAATCGCTGGTGTTCTCCGTGGTGTCCTACTGACAGGCGGTTATGACGTCGTCGTTGCGCACTCTCTCGGTACACTGATGACGTGGGAGGCTATAAGCTGCGACGTGAGATTCCGCCGTAACGCCAGACCTTATAAAGACCCTATCGTTATACTCTGTGGCTCACCTTTAGGGTTGGGCACAGTGCGTGCCTTCCTACAATACAAAAAAAATGAGCCGACATTTGCGGCTCTGGGTAGCGAAGTTATAAGTGGTACTAGAGACCCGATAGGGAAGTTTGGTAAAGATAGCTGGGAACCTGAGGGCTGGGCTAGGACATATGCTCCAATCGGACACTCCTTTACATCTTACCTGCGCTACGTTTCTAAAAGTCTTCGTCCATACTAAACGAACGGTCTGCTACATCTTTGTTCATTACACCAGCCTTCTGATATGAGCCCACACGAGCCTCAAAAAAGTTGGTCTTATTCTGCATAGAGATTTGTTCCATGAATGGGAAGGGGTTCTTGGTGTTGTACAGCTTAGGCACACCCAGTTCCGAGAGTAAACGGTCGGCGACGAACTCCACATACTGGCACATCAGCTTTGAGTTCATACCGATAAGCTCCACAGGGATGGCGTCCGTGATGAACTCCTTCTCTATGTCGACAGACTCTGTTACAATCTGACGGATGCGGTCAGCGGGCAGCTTGTTCACCAGCTTGGTGTACAGCAGGCAGGCGAAGTCGGTGTGTTGACCTTCGTCACGTGCGATGAGCTCGTTGGCAAAGCACAACCCTGGCATCAGCCCACGCTTTTTAAGCCAGTAGATTGAGCAGAAGCTAGACGAAAACAGGATACCTTCGACACAGGCGAACGCTACCAGACGCTCGGCGAACGAGTCGCTTTCGTTAATCCAGCGCAGTGCCCAGTCAGCCTTCTTGCTCACGCAGGGTATCGTCTCGATGGCGTTCAGCAACCGAGCCTTCTCCCTAGTGTCGTGAATGTATGTGTCAATCAGCAGGCTGTACATTTCGCTGTGGATGTTCTCGATGGCGATTTGAAAACCGTAAAAGCAGCGAGCCTCAGGATACTGAATCTCGCTGGAAAAACGGCTGGCTAAGTTCTCGTTAACGATGCCGTCGCTGGCTGCAAAGAAGGCCAGTATGTGAGAGATGAAGTAGCGTTCGTTGTCGGTCAGCTCGTTCCAGTGCACCATATCGCTACCCAAGTCGACCTCCTCCGCTGTCCAGAAGGAGGCTTCCGCACCCTTGTACATCTCCCATATGTCTACGTGCTTAATTGGGAAGAGTACAAAGCGGCTCTTGTTCTCAAGAAGCATAGGTTCTGGTATCATGTCAATGCCCCGATACTGGCTGGAAACCAATGTACGGCGAGTTCGCGCATGGCTTTGGCGTACTGCTGAATCTCATACTGAGCGTCTTCCTTATCGCGAAGGCTGATGATGCGACACAAAGCAGCGAGCGACATGGTAGCATAGATTTCGGTAAAGCCTGCAACAGGCATCACAAACCGAGCCTGCTCCTTGGCCACACCTTCCGCGATTAACCTTGTGTATAGACGCTGCCCGTTGTAGAAATGTTCCTCGACGGCCTTGTTCAATCTGCCGTGAGTGTCCTCGACGTGGTTGTCGCAAGACGCCTGCCTGTTGGTAGCAGCTTGCATACGCCACTTGTCTGGGATGTAATTCTCGTTGTCCGAGAAGTCGCAGTACCTTGCCGAACGCTCGTTGTAAACGATGCCCACGTTGTGGCGCATGAACTGGCGTGCGATGGCGATAGGCATCTTGAGCCTGAACTGGAGCTGCGGTTGGCCGAAAGGAGTCCAATGCTTGTGCCTTGCCAAGAAGTTAAGCAGCTTAAAGTCTTTCGGTTTCAGACGACCACCCGCCATGAAGTACGCAACATACGCCTCGGTGTACTTCGCATCTACGACGTCCTCGCCAGCTTCAATCCGCTCCCAGAAGGCCGATGCCTTATCGTCGGACACGAACTCGGACTCGCCACCGTAGCTGACCCTTGCGGCATTACAGACTGTTAGGTCTGAGCCCATGGTGTCCAGTAGCTGCACGCTTCCTAAGTTTAAAACTTTGAGCTCCATGAACATGTGTTGTAATCCTTCTAGTTACCGTTTCGTGTATGGTGTAATGTGTTTTTTCGGCTTTCATTTTTTGGGCGAGCACGTTCTGCTGGACAATCTCGCTACACAGGTCGTGTACGAAGGACTTCAAAAGGGGTTGCAGCTCGCGAGGTATCACAGCTTCACGACTTTTAGCTTCTTTTTGAAGCTTACCCCAGCGGTCTGTGAACAATATGTATGTGGCATCGAAGGCCTTCTTGTCCCAGTCTATTTGCATACTTTAATCTCCGTCGTTGTCGTCGTTGTCGTCGTCGTCGTCGTCGTCGTTGTCGTCGTCACGCTCGATACCGTACATGAAGCCGTCATTGAAGGCGTGTTTAATATCCACACGAAGCTTTTCCACTTCGGCGGTCAGTTCGGCTATCTTTGCTTCTTGGGCGTGTTTAATATCCACACGAAGCTTTTCCACTTCGGCGGTCAGTTCGGCTATCTTTACTTCTTGGGCGTTGATGTAATCTGTACATTCTGTGGTTAGCATGGTATATCCTTGTGTCGATGGTGACGACATGTTTATGGGGCGTGTCGATATTGTCGCTTATCCGCTACACATGATACAGCCTTCGTCTTCGTCGGGGTTCAGCTTGCAGGCTTCCTCTAACGTCGCCTCTAGCTTATCGCGAACACCTTTGAACCCTTGGGCGTTGGCAAGAAGCACAGGGTCTTCGGGCAGGTCTTCGTCAAAATCATCAAACATAGACTTAGGTATGGTATCGGACATGGGCTGGTTCCTCAGCGTTGGGGTGGGACTAAACTCCGAGGAGCTCTTTAACTTCTGTAAGTGTCATGGATGGCATGGTGCCGAGAACCGTTGCCTTGCGTATCAGGGTCGCGAGTATGTGGCTGTCGATGGTGGGCTTGCCGTCAGCGTAACCAATCAAGTCGATGTACTGTACAGAGGAGGCTGTCTGCCCAATGCGGTGGGTACGGTCTTCGGACTGGAGCCTGTGCTCGGCGTTGAACGAGTTGGAGAAGTATACATTCCTTGCGCAGTTGGTGAACGTGAGACCCTTGCTAGATGAGTCTGAGTTAACACAGATTAGAAGGTTGGTCTCACCGTCTCTAAAGGCGGCGATTTCTATGCGCGTTTCCTCGGGAGACAGCCCGCCCCACAGTACCGCTGCGTGAGGGTACTCCTCTTTAAGCGTCTCTACGGTGTGTCTAAACCTGCACCATACTATCGTCGGCACGTCGTCGGCAAGCAGTATCTTCAAGTATTCAGTTTTTGCGTTTGGAAGGTTGATAATGCTATCCTTGTCATCTTTGACGAAGCCAGAAGCTACAGTTTGTAAACGGGTCATTTGGGTGAGTACGTTGGTGACGCTGACTTTACCTTGCTCACCAGCCTCGTTAACCAGCACGGCGTATGCTTCGTGCTTTAATGTATTATAGACTGATTCGGTCTCGGGATGCAAGTCAATTGCAATCTCTTGATACATCTTTTCTGGCAGGTCTGGCATAACGTCAGCCTTCTTGAGACGGAAGCAGAACGGCTCGAGTTGCTTGTAGAACTCCGTACGGTTTTTAAGGTCGACGGTCTTCTGCGGTATGTGGCCGTGTGCCGTTTTAACACCCCAGATGGGTTCAGTTGCACAGTATCTGTTGCGGAACTTGTGAACGGTGGGTGTACCGAGAATCCTCTCATCTAAGAACAGCAGCTGCCCGAACCAATCCTCGGGGCTGTTAGGCTCTGGCGTGCCTGTTAAGATGTAGACGTACTCGCAATGCTTGCGCACCCTGCGCCACGTGCGTGAGCGTACGGTAACCGAGTTCTTTAGCCACGTGCTCTCGTCGGCGATTAGCATGGTTGCGCCTGTGCCTATGAGCTTGGCGATATTCTCATGTGGCTTCATGCTGGTGCCTGTAAACACCTCCTTGTTGATGAGAAGTATTTTAAGGTCTTTGGTGTTGGTCGAGCAGAACTCTCGGAAATCGCGCTCCTTGCCCTTAGCATTGTAGCGGTGGATAAGAGCCTCCTCTGGCTTCCAAAGGTGTTTTGGAAGCTGTGAGTGGTGCCATTCGGAGAGGACGGTGTTATCTGTTGCAATGATTAGGTTCTTGATGTTGCCATGCTCGTAGTGGTACGACACTAGGTCAAGGGCTATCTTGCTCTTACCTAGACCTTGCTCTAGGAACAAGGCCTTGTATTTGCAGTGCTTGGTCTTCTCAAAGATTTCAAGCTGGTAGGGGAATGGTGGTAATCTAAACATTTTGGGCTTCCGATATTAGGTCTTTCCAAGGGTACTTCTTACGTGCTGTGCCATCCTGCACGAGGATGAGGTTGCTTTTGGCGCGTGTGACAGCCACGTAGAGGGTGAGCAGCTCGCCCTCATCACCGAGGTTAAACTGTTTGTGCTGCTCTGCGAACAATGCAGGGAGCAGGATGACCGTGTCCGCCTCGTCACCTTTGGCTGCGTGTATCGAGCTGACCCGCAGGCGACGTTTGGACGTCTTAGCGTGCATCAGTTGCTCGACTAGGGTGAACGTCTGAGGCTTAACATCCTTGAAGGCCTGCTGCCACGTCATAACCTTGTTGTAGCAGGTGGCCAAGGGGAAGTGCAAGCGGGCTTCGAGGCTCTTTAGTTCCCTTGGTTTGAGCGGTTTGCTCTTGGCTGACTCGTAAAACAGTGCGAGCTGGTAGATGTACATAACAAACCTAGACGCGGGTTGCGCCATGTCCGACGACATCTCGGGGTGAATGTGGGCAGGTATCAGGCTCTCGAACACTGCCGTGTCGAGGTGGTAGTTGTTGCGTGCCAGCATCAGCACATCTGTACCAGGTTGTACGACTTTCAGCGCATCCTCCAACGAGTCTGCCAAGGCCACACAGCTTGTGACGTTAGGGTTAGGTGCGTAAGGTACAACCGAATCGTTACGGCGCAACAGCGTCATGGCGAGGTCGTGGATGTCGGCACCAAAGCGGTACGTCATAGGTAGGGTTGTCTCGGTATCGGCCTCGAGGAAGCGGAAGTGTTCGGCCTTAGCACCAGCGAAGGTGAAGATGGCTTGGTTAAAGTCGCCAGCAACCACGCATCGGTTAGCACGGCTTGACAATATACGGACTACTGTCCACTGGTCAAGCGACAAATCTTGCGCTTCGTCCACGTAGAGGATATCTAGCTCAGGGACGACACCCTCCTTGATGAACACCTCAATCATATCTTGGAAGTCGATGGACTTGGTCGCGCGCTTGTGTTTATCCACGTGCTCTATGAAGGTGGTGATGTGGGTACGGAAACCTTTAGGGTATCTGCGGTGTGTGTAGTCGCGCTCCTCTGGATTCTCCTTGCGGACACGCAGCAGCGAGTACTCGGTGGCACACATTTCGGGCAGGTTCCAGCCTCTTGCCAGCTTCTTTAGGTCAATCTCGTCGAGAACTTTGTGGCGTGTGGGCGAGAGCCTGTTACATAGGCTGTGAATGGTTTGGAACCATGTGAACTGAGCCTTGTCCTTACCGAGACGCTCCGACATGGTGGTCACAGCTTGGTTGCTGAAAGATATAAAGCCCATGCGTTCGGGTTCTGCCCCGCCAACGTTGAGCATTTCGCGCATATCTTCTAGCAGATAGGACGTTTTGCCTGTCCCTGCGGAGCCTATAACTTTATGTGTTGTGCACTGGAGTTTCATAATTACATACTTCCTCTAAGGTCATGCCGCGTACTGCGTAAAATGTTTTGTTGAAAACTTGTATTTTGTTTAGTTTGCCGAGTTTTACTAGTTCGTCTACCGCCTGCTCAATCATTCCGTTCTTTACTTTTGCGCCTTTCATTCCGTTGAGTATCTCGTTAGCCAGCGTGCCTCTTGTGAAGGCTGCCTCCCCTGTGGTGAGTACTAAGGCTGTGGAGGCTGGCGTTGCCACAGTCGCTATACAATGTAAAGGGAGACTATCTTGCATTTCTAGGATGGTGGACATTACCCTGCCCGTTAGCGTGAACTCGAAGGAGATGGCGTGTTCGACGGCCACCGACATGATGTACTTAGTTAGACGTGGGAACTCTTCCTTGTCGAGCTCTACCGACCGAAGGACTGCCGAGAACGACTTGTGGAACATGGTTCGGCTGTTCAAGTCGTTGTGGTCAATGTTAATCGGGGTAGGACTTTCGGTGGTGTAGATGCTGTAGGTCGTTGCTGTGGGGTCGTCGCAGTCCAATCGTTTGACGACGTGGTCAATGATGTCCGACGTCAGCAATATGGACTCTACGAACGGTGTTGCTGACGTCTGAACTTCGTAGGGTTCGAGGTGCTTGGGGTGGAGCGCACAGGCCTCACCAGCGCAGAGCCCCAACTCCATGACGTGAAGGCACGCCTTAGATATTTTAGCCTTTGTGAGTTTAGTGTTACCAGCTAACCTCTCCAGTTTCCCCACCAAATCCCTGTGATGTGACGCCACCATATCTCGAGCAAGTGGCTTAGAGCTATCAGGAGTTGCGCTGTAGAGGTGACTGAAACCACTGCGCAACGCCTCATCAGTCTGACCTGCTGGGATACCATCTCGAGACACCTTCCAAAAACATAGCGGTGTTTTTGAACATCCTGACACCATGCCAGACCAATGCTCCGCCACAGTTCGGCTTGACTCACACTGCTGTAAGAATCTGTCCATGTCTGCGGTGGTATGAAACTTGGGTAATGAAATGGTTGTTGTGCCGTTTGATGAGGGGAAGACGTCGAACCTGGTGGTGCCGAGCATCGTGGCGTAGCGGGAAAGTAGCGCGATAACTTCATTGATTTTTTCGTCCTTACCGAAGCGGTATAAGATGTGTAACTTGCCACTGTTGCTGGGGTAACGTATACCGCCAACGTCGGGTATGTCGTGATTAAAAGCTTGGTCGTCGACATCTAGCACTGCCCACTGTACATACCCTTGGGTGTGTGCTGGTGCGAGCGCGAGTCGGATGTTATCGTTCGTGAAGTGTTTCTGCCACTCCACAGCTGTAGGTGCAGCCTCGATGAGTAGCCCCTGCTTGTCTTCAGTCGTCGTACTAAGTACTAGGCTGTAACGCTCTGCGTGTGGTGAAAACGCTTGTATGAACTTTTTTTGAGCGTCGGGCGTGAACATTAGAATCCTCGGTATTTTGTAAAGAAAAAGGGAGCTGAAAGGATAGCTCCCCGACCAGTGAGGATGTCCCGATTAAAAACCTTTTATAGAGGCCGTAATATCTTCGGCCGTCTGTGTGCTTGTAGCTTTGCCAGCCGTGGTAGGTGTGTCGTTGCTTTGTACTTCATCGTAGACGACGTTGTAGGTGGCTCGAAAACCAGTGTTGGGTGGTGTGGCGTGGTAGCTGTCGAACTCGACTTTAAGGGCAGTGATGGCACGGCGTAGTGCCACAGGGTCTTGGATGAAGCTGTCCTCGCTGAAGCCTGTGCCAGCATCATTAAGCTTAGCAAGGGCTCTGCGACTAGCTACGTTCATAACTTGGCTGATACGGCCTTTTTTGCTCGTGTATGAGTTAGAGCCGAACGTCAACACGTTCAGGTAGATGGGTTGCACACCACCTGCCAGCAATGTGTTCAGCTGTTTCTTAAGGCTGCGCTCGTTCTCAGGGCTGATGATTTTCTGCTGAGGGAAGCGGATGGGTTGTACACCACCTTGAGCATCTATTACAGCACCGAACAGTTGAAGTTTGACGCGTACGAAAAGGTTTAGTTCAGTGTGGAACAGCTCGTCGGCATCACCCTCGGTAAGAGGACACTGCCTTGGAACAAGTTTGCTGAACGTTGTTAGTGTGTACGGCTCGCCCCAGTATTTTGCACCGACTACTTTGTTTGGGTCTCTGATTTCGTTAATGGTTAAGAATGGAGACTCGAACAGCACCATGCTAAAGCTGTTACCGAAATTGGTTTTGGTGGTGTCGTCGATGAAGTCACCAATCTTAGCGTTTGGGTACGCTTTCATTGCGAAGTGTCCAGTGGTGGTAATCATCTGGACGTCGCTGCGGATTAGGTCATTGGTTGTGATTTCCTCCATGCCCTTGCCTGCGTCGGCTTGGACGGCTGATAGTAGTGCGAGTGTGTCGTTGTCTAATGGTACAATGGCGATTTCGTTCTTTGGCATTTGGTGTTCCTTGTTGGTTTAGTGTTTGATGTACAGCAGCAAGCCGTTAGAAGCCTGCTACTGCTGTGTCAGTATGCTTTAGATTCCTTCTGTTGTCAATGTTTTCTTTTTGTTGTCCTTCACCTCCCCGATTATAGTACATGAACCAGCCTCGTAGGAGAACATGGTGCGAAGGTCGTCGGTCAGCTTACCAGCGTCTTCAAGGGCACGCAACCATTTCTTGAGGGCTACGTGGTGGATGGCACCCTTCATTATGGGTGGGGAACCTACGATACTCGCCAACTTACCGAGAAGCTCATCGCGCTGTTCGGGTGTAAGTTTAGGTAACTCAAAGCTTACTGTCCAACGTAGCTGGTCAAGCTGCCCGTTCTTGTCTAGTGTGTCGTACACAGCGTCCCATGAGATGCCCGCCTTCTCGAATGCATCTTGGCTTGCTGACGCATTCGTGGTGTCCTTCAACGTAACCGACAGACCGCCTAGGACAATGTCTGAAACGTCCGTATCTTTTTGAATCTGTGGGAGTAATGTCCATGTGTAATGGTTGAACTGTTTGTTGAGCTCTACCAGCTCTGCCTTCTTGCTAACGATGGTCTTCCTCAACTCAACCGCTTTCGTTGTCACATCCTGCAAATCCTGCAACGTGTACACAGGGGCTGCTGGTGCGGAGGTCGCTTGGCTAAGCTCAGGAAACATGGATTTAAGGTCTATCATCGGTTAATCCTTTGGGTCTGGTAGGCTTGGGAACATTTCGTGAAATCGCAGGGGGATGTTACCATCGTAACTATTATCGCACGTCTCGAGCACTAGCTTGGCGATGTGTTTACCGAAAACCAACTCGAAGGGTACGTTGCTTCTGTTGGTAATCTCTAACACGATAGTACCTGAGAATCCTGGGTCGACAAGCAGGGATGAGCCGTGCACGTCCAAACCAAGCTGAGCAGCCCAGCTGCATGTGGATATCATACCACCAATGTTCTTGGGCATGTTCAGCGTGAATGCTGTGCGGAGGTTCACAAAGTTGCCCTGTTTTAACCCGTTAAGTGTCAGGTAAGAGTGCGGGTTGAAGTCAATGACGCCGTTGTTTGTTAGCCTTACATGCTGGTTGTCCAGTGCGTTGAGGTATTTATCCTCTTCCCTGAGCTGTATGAGCTGGTCTTCGCAGATAAGCTTTTCTACCCTGTAGCTGTTGATGATTCTAGCCATTAGTTAGTACCCTCACAATACGAGCTGCCTTCAAGTGTCGGTACTTTTTCGTCGTCCCCGTCTTCATTACTGTATGTACTTGCGTAAGCCCATGTGAGGCTCATGTTTGGGATTAGGAAATTATTAGTGATGTCAGTTGCACTTTTATACACTGTGCCAACACCTTCGAAGCCTTTATCGTCGATGTCCTCGATATGTGGGAACTCCACTGTCCATCGCTTAGGTGTTTCGGCACGAACCACTAGCGTTAGTGCGCTGGGGATTGCCCACCACTCAGTTAGGAAATGAATCTGTGCGGGCTCTACCTTGTTGGCACCAGCTTTAAGTTCGATGAATAGGACAGCTTCGAGTTCAGGGTGGCCACAAACAATGTCAGGAAACCCACGGTGCGTGCTGCCAGTCTCCACTCTAGAATAGGTAAAGCCTGCGGTCTTAAGAGCCTTGCAGAGCTGACGTGATGCTGTGGATTCCAACCACTTAGATTTGCTTTCACGTTTTAAATCGTCGCCTAATGTGTTCGGGTTAAAGTTTTGTCTGGGGGAGCTGTTATCCATTAGTTGTTATCCTTTCAATCTTGTATTTGACTGCTGAGTACCAATCTTTACCAACCTGAGGTTCTGTGACCATCGGTACGTGGAGCTGTATGGCTTCCTCCATAATATGCACGATAAGGGGAATCTTTTCAAGCTGTTCGTTACTTAACGTTACGAGAATCTCATCGTGGATGGATGCTAGAGGTAACACCCCTGCCTGCCAGAACAGGCGGATGATGATGAGCTTGATTTGGTCTGCGGACGAGCCTTGTATGACGGCGTTAAGAGCCTTGTGGACATTTGAACGTTTGATTGGCCAGCCTCTGGGGGTATACCGTGCGTGCGCTTGGTTGTAAGGCAAGGCCTCGCCTCGGATATCCTGCATACGTATCTTCATAAGATTGCGATACTTTTCGGACTCTTCGCTTTTGTCCTTGGCGTTACGTATCTGTTGGAAGTACCACCGCCAGCCGTCGGGCTCGTAGAGCCCAAAGTATACCCTGCGCCCTGCCCATGTCTCGACGAAGCCGTCCTTCATCGCCCTGTCCTTAGCATAGTCCATCGTGCCTTTAAGGTGGGGCATACCACGCCAGTAGAGCTCCAACGCCTTGCGAGTATCCTCTAAGGAGAGGCCTGTTGCCTGAGATAGCTTGGCAGCACCGCCACCATAACCTGTTGCTAGGTTGAAGGCCTTGCCGACGTTGCGCTCTACGATGTCCTTCGATAACTTACCTTCCTTTGGTAGGTGGGGGTAGATGGCACGGGTCGCCATGTCGTGCGAGTCGGGTGGGTTGCCTTCGTTGTACGACTTGACGAGCTCATCGACGCCTTCGACGCCCCACGCCTTTGCGTAATGTACAATCCATCGTGGTTCTTGCTGACTCAAGTCGGCTGAGCAGATGTTGTGCTCTGGGTGCGACACTACCTGCCGAAATAAGCCCTTCAACTTGTGTCCACGCCCCTTGGCAGGCAGGTTTTGCAGGGTTGGTTTGCTATATGAGAACCTGCCTGTGGAAGCTCCTGACGCGTCGCCTGCGTCGGTATCCATGGCAACCTGATTGATGGAGGGGTAGATGAAGCCGTTGTGCTCTGCCAGCAGGTAGGCGCAAACGAACCGAGAGTCGATGGTGTTCAGCATCACTAACATATTGTAGAGCTTAATCTCAGGTATACCAGACTCCGCAAGGAGCTTACCACCAAGGGCTAGCTGGCCTGTGGGCGTGAACTCTTTGAGGCCTTCCTCCAAGTACTTGTCTATGAACTCACGTGTCGCCTTGGACGCCGTGGGCTTGATTGTGAGGCCTGTCAGTTGGTCAAGCTTGGCACTCACCTTGGTATATAACAGCTTGTAATGGCCGTGGAGCTCGTTAAGCCTGTCTACACTAACGGGTATGCCTTGGAACTGCATGAGCGCAAGGATGGGTAGCAGCGTTTCCTCGAGCACAAAGACCTTCATGTTCATTTCGGCGATGGCTGGCTGCTGCGCTTTCCAAACTTGGTACGTAACTTCAACGTCATGCGCACAATAGTCGCCGACAATAGTCTGGTCTTTAATCTTCCATAGATAGGCTCGAGGGTCTGCGCTGGCCTTGCGTCGGATGGCGGTATATTCGGCATCAGGTATACTGACACGCACGGCGTCCCAAAGTGCGTCCACTGGTTTGAGTGGCAGCTTGTACTTGGTTGCCTGTGCGTCAAGGCTGCTGCGGTCGGATGGCGACTTGCGCAGCAGCGAAGCACGAAGGGCGGTGTCGACAAATACCGAAGGGTGTTCTCGGTAGGTGGCCTCATCCCACACGCCCACAGCCTGAGCCCAGCACAGCTCATACATCATGTTGTGCCCTAAGACAGGCTCCCCACAGGTGAGGATGTGCCTGAACATCGCCTTCGCTTCGTCGCCCCATGGCAACCACTGCGCTGGCTCGTCGTCATGTTTGAAGGCCAAGCATAAGATATGCCCACCCCTAGCACCGTTGGCGGACGAGGACTGCTTGTTACCTATGTGTGGGTCATGCGTTTCGACGTCTATTGTATACATAACATCTCCTTTAAGGCACGGGTTAACGGTACGCTGTATACCATACCCCCTGCGGTTACTGGTGCAACTGTGTTTATGCTTTCGGCAAAGGTGATGAAGGCATCGATAACACCCTCAGGGGCTACCAAGTTGCCCCGCTCTTGGTTGGCATCGAGGACACCAGCCCAGAAATGTGGGTTGAAAGCTAGGTCGGGATGCGGGGTGGCCGAGAGTACCTTTAGTTCCGTAACACCTAGCTCGGCAAGGCGTTGTATAACCTTGTTTGAGCTGAACTCATAAATATTATCTGTAATCTTACCCGTGCCCGTCATAAACTTTCGGAAGTTCTCGAGCTGGGGTATGTCTTCTAATTCCAGATAGACGTAGCCGTTATATATGCAACCCTCAATCATAAGGAAACCAGCCCAGTACGCTGACTCATCTGTTATGACGTCGAAGGCAGCCTCGTTAACCGTCCCCTCGATACATTTAAAGGAAGCGTAGCTGTGTGTGTGCTTTTCAACACCATGCTTGTTGAGCAGGTATGCTACGACCATGGGCTGTACCCCAAACTCCCGAGCCAACGGTGATGCGAGTTCGCCTGCGGTGTACCGAGACATGATTTCCTTCTGCTGTGCGATTGTCAGTTTGGTTGGTGGCATTACGCACCTGCCCTTTCATCATACATTAAGGTAAACTCACGGACACGGCTTTCCAAGTCGCCGTTTTGCTGCTCGAGAATATGCACCATGCTCATGAGGGTCTTATCACGTTCACGAAGGTTTTCAATAATAGACTTTAACGTGGTGTTCTCGGCTTCGAGACTTTCGTTAATGTTGATTAAGGATTCGTTTTCAAGTTTTGAAGCGTGCAAAACTACCTTAAGGCCTTCGAAAGCCTCCCTCGAGTTGGCGTTGTTTTCCTCCAACTCTTTAACTAGCCTGGCAACGTCAATGTCGGACATATTAAGCTCCTGTGTCTGTGCTACCGAAACCTAAGTGGGCTGTGGGTGCGGGTCTATGGGTGTTGAGTACGAGGTGATAAGGCACTGTTTTGTGTAATATAAGCTGCGCTACATATGCCCCTTCACGAATCCAGAATGGTTCGGTGCCGTGGTTGACTAACATTATTTTCAGCTCACCCGTATAGTCGTCGTCGATGGTTCCGTTGAACGCTAACACATGGTAGTTGAAGGCTAGACCACTACGCCCTCTGACTTCGAGGTTGTAACCCTCGGGGATGGTGAAAAACAGGTCGGTTCTTATCGATGTTGGTATACCAGGTAACAGTGTAACATCTTCACTAGCACGTACGTCTAGGCCTGCACTACCTACAGTACCCTTTCTAGGTCTGTTAAGGTTGGTTGGCGGTGACCACCAACCTAGGGTAGGTGCTTTTAGTGCTTGCCTGCGCTCGAAGTTGGGCATACCAAAGAGTAGCCTCAACATGTTAAAGACGTTTATGATGTAATTCATTAGTTGGTTTCCTTTTTCTTCCAGTTATTTTCACGTTTCCAGTGGTTCAAATCGTCGGCTGCGTACGCTATGACATGTTCGGGCAAACCTTGAGCCCGTCTATAGTCCATGGTGCGTACGGAGGTGGACGTGGGGGCTGCGTGCCACGGGCTGATTCCGAGCATCTTGCGTTGTCGAATTAATTCTTCTGGACTATACATTACATACCCCCTAACCAAGGGCTGTCATGGTGTATACCACGTCTTTTCATTAAAACCCTAGTAGCTTTGATGATTTCGTAGTGGTGCCAGCCCATATCCTGCCATCGAGGGAAGTCAAGCTCACACCTTAACTCATGCTTCAACCTGTTAAGCATCATGTAAAACCCTCGAACCTCAGCATCTGTCACACGGGTGATAAAAGGGTTGGGCGTGTTAGCCATCGTGGCTTTTGGTTTATCCGACATTTTCAAGTCCTTTCGGGTAGTTCCAAGCCTCTAATGCGATGTCGGCAAGCACGGAAATGCCAGCCTCACTTGCGTGGTCGCCGTTGATTATGTTAATCCTGTCAGCACGCACAACATGGGGTACGTCGAGTTGGATTAGGTAGTCCATCGCCAGTGCCTCGTTGTCAAATCTGACATCGGGCACGATGACTACTTGGTAGCCTACGCTGAGGCTCTTCACCTTATCTACCCAGACATCCGCGCCGTACTGCTCACGCATATTCATTCCGATGCGTTGTAATTGAGGGCGTGCAACATCCTTGTTGGCGTTGACGTATGCTATTTGAGCTTCTTGTGTTGTGAAGCCGTCGCCAGCCTGATAGATATGCTCCTTGTAGTATTTTAGTTTCAGTTCGTCGGCGAGGTGCATAATTGTTACATCCAGACCAATGCCAGCAAACATTTTGAGGAAGGACTTAGCGAGAGTTGATTTGCCACTACCCATTCCGCCTGCGATTCCGATATAATATGGCATGTTATACTCCTTCGTCGTCAAGACAGTCACTAAAATCCATTATGTGCTTTGGCTTTTTGATACCCCAGAATAGGTTCCACTTACGCTTGAATGTGGGGTCGGTAAAGAGTAAGACGCTTAAGAGTATGCATTTGAGTGTCGACACGCTTAGGACGGCGATAAGTATCCAGTTAGGGACGTTGTAAAATATAGAGTTTGATATTTCTGTAATGGTCATGTAGTTGTCCTTAGTCCAAGAAGTTAGAGGTGTGATGGTCGAGCTGTTTTAAGCCCTTAACGACTAGGTACCAAGGCTCATCAGCACGTAAACGTGCGTTCAGGCTGGCTATGGTAGTACCTTTGGGAAGTAGCCATCTTTCTGGCAGCACGCCCATATAAGTACTCATGGCAGCCAAGGCAGGCTCTCTGGTTTCGTAAAACCTGTGGCGTGACCACCATACGGTAGTGTAATCATTTCCGTTGTAGTGGTCGCTATCTTTATAATGCTCCATGTGGTCGATGGAGCGTGACATCTCCTCAACTATCTTTGTGAGCGTGGTCTTGTGCTGGCTGCCAGCAACGGCTGTGTCTCGCAGCTCCTTGAAGTCTTTAAGCTTGTCGAGTAGTTGTCTTTTAAACTTTGAGCAAATCATGTTGTTATCCTTTCGGTTCTTATTATAGTGTATAGCAAACGAGTTGAATATTGTCAAGCCCCATCAGGTACTGGAAGGCCGTTCGGGCTTGGAGTGGGACAACCGAGTTTCCGACAGCTTTAAGTCTGTCCACCCTGCGGGGTATCCCATGAGCCACTCTACTATTGCTGGGCTCATCTGCCCACCATTCGGGGCGAAAGATTCTCCCCTTGCTAACGTCTCTATTTTCATGGCCGAAAACAGTGATGGGCTGTTTCTTTTCATATCGGAAGGGCTTCCGCTGTCCTTCCAGTCCCTCGCCTTGGGTGTAGGCCACTTGCTTTTTGGCAAGGAGCCACCAGCGGAGTCGCTTATGGTTCGCTCCAACGGCACTAGCTGAAAGAGTTGTCCACCTTGCGTCATACCCGATGCTGGTAAGCGCATTAAGGACATCGACTCCGCCTCTGGTGGTGATTGCTGGCACGTTTTCCATGAATATGTAGGTGGGTTGCAGTTCGCTAGCAAGCCTTGTGATTTCTTTAAAAAGGCTGCTTCGCTCTCCAGCCATGCCCTGTCCAAGGCCTGCCACGCTAATGTCCTGGCATGGGAAGCCCCCGCTGATGATGTCGATGGGTGCATTTATCATGTTTCCTTTAAGTTCTGTGACGTCGTTATAGATGATTGCCCTGTCTAGGTGGTCGTCCACCATGCGGGCGGATAGTACCTGCTGTGCATATCTGTCGTTATCACAGTAGCCTACGGTTCTTACCCACGGCTGTAAGGCTAATGATATACCGCCGATACCGCTGAACAGGTCGAGTCCGTTAATCTTCATTAGTTGGCTCCTTACGTGGTTTTAGGTTTGTGGGTAATGTTCATATAGTTCAAAGCCGTTCTTGAGATAGTTTAAAAGCTGGTTCATGTCGTAGATACCGAATACCAACTCGCACTCATACTCTATAGGGTCGTAATTGTCGTTACTGTGCTTAATCCATACCGAGAGTAAGCCCCTGTCACGTATGTCGTTGATGTCTAACCAAGGGTTTGGGGCGTCGGCTGGTATTATGCGTGGGGTAGGTAGTTCGATATACTCCTTGTGTACGATACTATTTTCGGCGACACAAACTGCATAGTCTTTACGAAGGGAGTGGTTCTCGTCACGAAAGGTTGTTATCTGACGTTCGTAGCTTGACATGTCTTCCTCTACCTTCAAGGCGAGAGTGTTTCGCATCTTTTCGGCTGCTGCTATTAAATCCTTTACTTTAAGTAACTCGACTGTGAGTGTGTTGTACCAATACTCGACAGTGTCCAGACTTTGGTGCTGGACACCGTACCTTAATATGCAATCTGCTGCCATACTTGCATTCTTTAAGTGGCTGTCAATGAGTGCCTCGTTGAGGCTGATAGCGATGTTCAACTTTACTTTGTCTGTCATTAGTTTGATTCCTTTACGACTACTGGGAAGATTAGGTGTCGGCGGATGATGTCGTCATCAAGGCCGTTCGGTTGGACGTCGGTTGGTGTGATAAGCGCAAGCTTTACCGTACCATTGGTGGCGAATTGCACGTAGGAGATATTCAACGCCTTGTACATCTTTAAGGCCTCAACCAAGTACTGGATGCGTAGGTGCATGTAGGGCGTGTCTGCATCCCATCCGTGGTAGATAGCGTGTATGGGTGTGCCTGTGGTAATCTCGCCACATAGGTCTACCGAAAGTGTGATGGTGTTTGCGGTGGGTTGGAACGCCAGCTTAACGGTTAGCGTGCGTTCGTTGGCGAAGGGTTTAACCTCAGCCAGTGCTTCGAGCATGTCAACGATATCAAATGAAAGGTTGTGTGTTGAGCTGGTTGGAAACAGTTGTTCAAAACGTGGGTAGCCTCCCGCAGCCTCTCTATGTCGCACGGTTACGGTGTAATCCATGCCCTTTACAGTTATATAAACCTCTTTATATTTACCAGCTACGTAAACTTGCACAACATCTGGTTTGATGCCTAATGCTTTGACGGCCTTGCGCAACTTCCGTAAGGCCTCGACGTCGAGTGTAATACCGTCAAAGTACACACCTTTGTCAAGGACGACAGCCCCTTCGACGGTGTGCGCACGACTACCATCGGTGACAGCTAGTTTACCCGTCTTCTCTACCACACGGATGGCATATAGGCAGTTACTCTCGCCACGTTCTCTCTCGTTGTACATGGGTGCGAAAGGTGTGAGCTGCATCAGCTCATCGTAGTTAATGGTGGCGTATGCTGTAACTTCGTCGCTGTGGTCAGCACCTATGTTATGGATGTCTAACTCAATAAACGCATCTATGGGGAAGGTGGGCATGTTGGTTTTAAGGGTGGTGGCCAGTGTGAGGGTGTTCTCTGCGTTTTGGGTGATTGTGACATATGTAGCCTTCTTACCAGCTTCCACAGCCGTTAGCAGTTGCCTTAGGTTGGCCGTGGTGTTCACGCCTGTGTTAGCAATCTCAAAGCTGTCTTCGTAGTTGCTGATATTGCATTGGATGCCGTCATCATATGCCGAGAATAAACCGTCCCCATGGATGGCCACGCTGCTATAAATAGGCCTTGTAAGGTGGGTACGGCCTGTGAAGTGGCTTAACGCCTTAAGTACTTTGCGTAGGGTCTTTGTTTCGTAGGTTGCGGTGGGTTGCATTAGTTTGATTCCTTTTCTGCGAGCATATCCGAGATAATTTGGAAGCGTGCTAGGGTCATTACGTGGCCTATCAAAGCTTCCTCGCTGTAACCCTTATCCACTAGGTGTTCGATGGACACATCGAGGGGTTGGACAACGTTGCCTTCGTCGTCATGGAAGGTGGGTAGGTCGGCAACATATACTTGGTATTCCGTATGGTAGCGTGCGATGATTGACATTGTGTTAACCTTTCTGGCTAAGTGTGTTTTGTGGAGTGTGTTCCATTCGGTCTCTGGCAGCACTTCCAACGTGTCTAACAGTTTCTGGAAGTAGTTGGCTTGTGCAAGCCAGTATGTGGCACGGTCAGGCCAGCACGCATTGACAGGGTATTCTTTGCCCTTTGTGTTACATTCCTCAAACTCTTCCAAGCAGGTGTGTACGTGCCTTGCGCAGTATAGTTTTGCGTTGACAAGGGCTTCAAACATGCGGGTCTGGTCGGTGTAGCTGAACACTTCCATCAGTGCTTTACTTACAATTACGTGGGTCATAGGCTATACTTCCTCTGGTGTGGTGGTGTGGGGCTTGCGTATGTATTTTAGTTTTAGTTCGTCGACTTCTGCCACCAGTGCGAGTGCGGAAAGTCTGATGTTGTGGATGTAGTCGGCAATGAGGTCGTCAAGTTCTTCTTGATTGTCCCTGTATATGACGGTCATGACACTGGCATCATCCCCTATTTCCGCTGCCAGCTTCAAAAAGTCTGTTAGCTTTGCTTTGTCTACGTATGGCATGGTGTTATCCTTTTATATAGGCGTTGGACGGTTTCACCGAAGTCGGATAGTTTAAGCTGTCTCATTAGTCTGGTTCCTTTCGGCCATAGCGATGTCTGTTTCGATTTCCGAAAGTCGGACACGTAACTGACGGCGTAATTCTTTGTAGCGGTTTTGTGCGTCGATGTCCACATCGTTAAAGTCTACTACATGTTCGTATTTGTCAAGGTGGGTTCGGATGCTTAACCGTTTCGTCCGCAGTCCTTGTAGATACAGTTCGTTAGGTGTTATCATTGTGGTGGGGTCTTATAGGTGCGGTAGCGTGGGTTGTGGGGGCGTCCGAATGGGTTTGGTTCTTTACCCTGTATCGCAGCTGCATCCTCTAAGTGTCTGATGCGTTGGTCGCTTGCCGTTGCCCTAGCTTCTAACTGCGCTACTTTATTTGTTAACACACCAACACGTGAGGGACGCTGGCACTGTGGGTAGCGTGGGTATTTGGTTACAAGCTTGCTTACGGCCTCATGTGTTTCATGCAGTTCCTTGAGCATATTATCAACGCTTGCATCAGTGTCCCACCCGTAGTTACCCTCTATGGGGTAGTGGGGTATAACATCCTTTAATATCATACGTATCTTAACCATTTCCGCCACCATGTGGTAGGTTGGTATCTTGCAACACGTTTGCTCACTGATGCGACGCTCTAAGAATGAGATGCTGGTTAGCAAGAGGTCTAACCTGTGGTGTAGTTCTTTACGTTCCATTAGTTGTGTCCTTACGTTTGTCGATGGCGTTTAGTGTGGCGTTTATTTCGTTTATTACTGTCCTCGTTTCGTGATGTAACAGGCTGCCAACCTTTAGTGTTGCCTCTATGTTTTCAAGTATTTCAAGGGCGGTGCATATGCCTGGCCTTACGTTGTAGCTTACGGTGTCGATGACGGAATCAAACCGCAAGATGCGCAGTAGGATTCTGATGAAGAACGAACGCCAGTACAATGTGGCGTAGGTTATAATGTTTTCTATCATAAGTTCAGTCCTTTTTGTATCCACTTGACGAAACTACCGTAGTGGGGTGCTTATTTCGGTTATTCCTTTGCTATGCTGGTGAGATGTCTTCAACTTCAATATGCACTAAGTCTAGCGTGGTTGCTAGCGTGGCGGTCAAAATGGCCTCAAGAAGTGCCTCCCACTTGGTGCGTGCGTCGTCGTCGTCCTTTGCATCCACTTCAAAGCTGGCCAAGATGTCGATGCGGTGTTTGGTTTCCATCATATTATTTCCTATTTACAAGTTAGTATTTATATTACAATTAGTGGGGTGTTTATTTCGGTTATTACGGCCGTCATTTAGTTATTAAACCTTTTTGTATCCACTTGACGAAACTACCGTAGTGTGGGATTATTGCGTTTACTGTTGCAGCGAGTGCAAAACCTGTGATAAACAGTATTAAGGCGTATGCCGAAAAGAGTGCTATACCGCCTAAAAACTGTAATAACCCGATTAAATGTTCCATTATACGTGTGTCCTTTCGTGGCTTGGTAGGTTGTAACATTTGTTGAGGCTTCTTACGATGGAGTCATGCTGGTCTACAAGCACGGTCACACGGTATATCACTTCCATACTATTCATGGCCTCAAGGTGGGCGATGGCTTCCACGTCTAGGCTGGGGGTGTTGTCTTCCATTAGTTGGTGTCCTCATCGTCATCGTCATCGCCATCGGATAGCTCCACGCTGTCAAGAGAGAAGGTTAACACTTCAACACTGTTAGCTTGTAGTTCGGGGTGGTTGAGGATGTCTATCTTCTGTAACTTAGCATAGACGTCTTCGTAACTTTCGGCGTGTAGTGTTAAGGCAGCTGAAAAGCCAACCGTGTATTCTTTGGGTGTCATTGGTTTAATCCTTTAGTAAGAGGAAGGGTAAGAGTAATACTATAAACATAAATAGAACGATTTCCATTACGCTTTAGCCTCTGTTAGTAATGGGAACGGGGTTACTAGTTGTTGCACTATGGCTTCGAGGTCAAAGGGGTACTCTATCCCCCATTGCTTTTGCGTAGCCTTTACGGTGTAGCCTATTTGCTGTTCATCGTAAGGTGCTTTAGGGTGGACACCCATTAAAGGCTCAAAGGTTGACGTTGTTTTAAAGGCGCTTTGGTCAAGCATATTTTGTAACGCTTCCAAAGGGGTGGAACCCATAACCGTAGCATGTTCATCCTCTGTGTTTAAGGGATTGTCTGATGTAGTTTCGAGGGTTATTAAATATTCGTTCATATTAGTTCCCACCTTTGCGTTTGAGGGCGTGGCGTGCTGCGGTGTCGTCGTCCATACCTTTGGAGCGTTGCGTAAGGTAGATATGGATAGGCATTTCTCTGTTAGGTAGGTTGTGGTAGTGTAGGTAGTCATTCACGTGAGCGTCTGCAAGGTATGGCAGGTTGAACAACGTGCCTGATGCCGAGAATCCTCTGGCGATGCGTTGTAGTGCGGATGTGAGGGTGGGTAGTGGTACTTGTTTTCCAGCTGCCACGAGACGATTGTGCATGTCTACGATAGGCTGGGGCATACTTATCTCGACTGGCACGGTTTGGGCTGCTGTGGGGGCGGTGGAGGCTGTTAGAACGGCACGGTCAACTTTTTTAAGAATTGCGTACTCCCTTGTGAGGCCAGTGCGCAGGTTACACATAAAGTAAACATATGTTACCTTAGGTTCGGGCTGTACCAGCCACCATTGGCGGTGGCTTACTGTTGGGTGGTATGCGTTGTCCATTAATCTGAATCCTTGCTTTCCAATACATGTTGGCGGTGGGTTTTAATACTCGCCTCGAGCCTTGTGAGGCCTTCATCATAGACGTGGTCACGTATGAAGTCTCTATACGGCATAAGGCCTTCATCATAGACGTGGTCACGTATGAAGTCGCTATACGGCATCAGGCCTGTTAAGAAGTTTTGTAGTGGTGGCAGTATCTCGCCTTCCGCCTCTTTGCTAGCGTGCCACGCCGTTGCCTTTGCCACTAGTTCATTATCGATAAATATCGTTGCGTTGTCCTTTGGTATT
>Ga0163148_10002149_pt1 | contig 24230 bp, 22 predicted proteins | sample OliLakLV19MP7P2_FD_148606 | JGI IMG/M metagenome (GOLD analysis project Ga0163148, IMG submission 148606) | Freshwater microbial mat bacterial communities from Lake Vanda, McMurdo Dry Valleys, Antarctica- Oligotrophic Lake LV.19.MP7.P2 | ecosystem: Environmental > Aquatic > Freshwater > Lake >... | reverse complement strand
CTGCAATGCGATGGGCGAGATCGCGGTTGCGCGCCGGGTACACGGTATCGAGTCCGGTGCCGATCACGGCAACGGTTGAACTGGCACCGTCGAGCCCGCCACGATGTGCGGCTGCATCCACACCCAGCGCCAACCCGCTGATGATGGTGAGGCCCGCATTGCTGAGCGCGGTGGCAAAGGCTTCCGCATTGGCAAGACCCTGTGCGGTGGCGTTGCGGCTGCCGACGATGGCAAACCCTTGCCGGCCCAGCAGATCCAGCCGTCCCTTCACGTAGATCAGCGGTGGCGGATCAGGAATTTCCAGCAAGGCCTGCGGATAAGCGGCGTCTGCCAGAGTAATGATGTGATTGGCAGCATCCTCCAGCCAGGGCCCGACGGCGCTCCAGCTTGCCGGATCGGCACCGCCACTGCGGATGGCAATGGCGATTTTTTCGCTGACGATGCCGCGCAGTTCGCGGTGGCTGGCGGCCAGGACGTTTTCAGGTGTGCCCAGCGCGACCAGCAGCTTGCGCAGTGATTGGTGTCCCAGTCCCGGCAGCAGGCTCAGGCGGAGCCAGACTTCCAGATCCGCGTCGACAGACATCGGAGGGGGCCAGCGGAAACAAGCTCCCGCTGCGGCAATCAGGGATTAGTTACGAAATCGGAGACCGTGACCGGGCGGCTGGCTTCCATCACCAGCGCAAATGATGCGCGGTCAAAGGTGCGGAACACCATGACCAGACCGTAACGCTGGTCGGGCAGTTGGGCGATGTCTTGGTTGGTGATGGCTTCGCCCCGCTCCATCAGGGTGTCGCGCGCCGGAATGGTTTCGCCGTAATAAGTGCGCGGCGCGTCACTGCCGGAGAAGCCGCTGCGGCCGAACAGTGGCGCGGTGCGCTGGCTGTAACGTGCGCTGGTCTGGCTGCGTTCAATGGCAAGCACGGTGCCGACCTGCAACCCGTCTTTGCTGCCTTTCGACAAGGTCACGATGGACAGCGGACCGGTTTCCTGCAGGCCGCCGTAGGCCGAGATGATGCGGCCCTTGACCGGCGTCTTCGGCGGTTGCGGCACATACGCAAAAACCGGCGTTTGTTTGCCCAGCGGCAGCAGGCGGTCGTCACGGAAGATTTCCTGGACGGAGCGGACGATTTCTATGGTCGCGACATTGCCATGCTGACGCACCTGAGCCTCGCCCAGATAAGTGGCTTCATAACCGAGAATCTGATTGTTCTCGGGATCAACCAGCGGATCACCGCGGCGGAAAATCTGCCATTGGTCGCCTTTGTTCTTGGCGAGGCCGTGGACGAATGCGCGATCGCCCGGTCCCAGCGTGACACGGCCATCGGCAGTTGCGACGATTTTTGCCGCGCTTTCAAGTTCATTCTCACCGACAACCAGCGGTTTGGACAGGAACGGTTCAATCACGGACGGCAGAATGCTGGGCACGGCACTGCGCGCGCTGGGTTCGCTGCGCACCTTCGGTCCCAGCTTTATGGTGTCCAGTTGCACCAGGCTCAGCCGGGCTTCGCCACTGCTGCGGTCCAGCACGATGACGTCACCGGGGTAAATCAGGTGCGGATTCTTCAATTGCTCCTGATTCATTTTCCACAGCTCCGGCCAGCGCCACGGCTCCTTCAGGTAGCGCCCGGAAATGCCCCACAAGGTGTCCCCTCTCTGCACTGTGTAACGGTCTGGAGCGCCATCCCGCATGTCAGCGGGCGTGGCAGCAACTGCGGCCAGTGCCGGAGTTATCAACAAAATCAGGGATATAATTGCTTTTCGCATGTGGAGCCCCACCTTAATGTGAGCGTCGCCGGCGTACTCGTGCAGAAACCGCAGCCGACGTAAGAGTTTGGTTTAAATTCTGCATCTAGCTGATTAAATTGGCAAGTTTTTCATGGCTTTACTTCCGATATTGCACTACCCCGATCCGCGTCTGCACAAGGTCGCAGCACCGGTGAAGCGGGTGGATGACAAAATACGTAAATTAATCAAAGACATGGCTGACACCATGTACGCTGCGCCGGGTATTGGTCTCGCCGCAACACAAGTGGACGTGCACCTGCGCCTCATCGTTATCGACATTTCCGAAATCCGCAACCAGTTGCAGGTTTTCATCAACCCGGAAATCATCCGTGCCGAGGGCGAAGCCGAATGCGAGGAGGGTTGCCTGTCGGTGCCGGGAATTTTCGAGAAAGTCACGCGTGCCGCCCGGGTTACGGTAAAGGCGCTCGACGAAAACGGGCAGCAACGCCAGTTCGAGGCCGATGGCCTGCTGGCGGTTTGCATCCAGCATGAAATGGATCATCTGATCGGGCGGGTTTTTGTCGAGAAACTATCCCGCCTGAAGCAACAACGCATCACCGCCAAGCTGTCTAAACAGCAGCGGCAGGCCATGTAAAGCGGCGCCGCGCGCGCAACTCCCCCATTGAGAATCATTTTTGCAGGTACACCGGCGTTTGCCGCTGCTGCGCTGGCTGCGCTGCTCGACGGCGGGCATGACGTGGTGCATGTGCTGACACAGCCGGACCGGCCGGCCGGGCGCGGCCTGAAGCCGCAGGCTTCAGCGGTGAAACAACTCGCGCTGGCCCGCCAGCTTGCGCTGTCGCAGCCCGTGACGCTCAAGGATTCCGCGCTGACCGCGCAACTTGCGAATCTGCACGCCGAGGTCATGGTGGTCGCGGCCTACGGGCTGATGATTCCCGAATCGTTGCTGCAGTTGCCGCCCCGCGGCTGCCTGAATATCCATGCGTCCTTGCTGCCGCGGTGGCGCGGCGCGGCGCCGATCCAGCGTGCCATACTGGCCGGTGACCGCGAGACCGGTGTGACCATCATGCAGATGGACGCGGGGCTGGATACCGGAGCCATGCTGCTGGCGCAGGCCGTGCCGATTGCCGATGATGACAATGCGCAGACCCTGCATGACAAACTCGCCGCTGTCGGCACACAACTGCTGCTGCGCGTGCTGCAGGAACAGCCGCAGTGCGTAGCGCAGGAGGACGCATGCGCAAGCTACGCCACAAAAATCAGCAAGGCCGAAGCACATATCGACTGGACGCGGCCGGCTGCTGAAATAGATCGTCTGATCCGCGCATACAACCCGACACCCGGCGCATGCACGATCTGGAACGGACAGACGCTGAAAATCTGGCGCGCCGAACCGGCGACGGCCACCGCCGTTCCCGGCACCGTGGTGCAGGCGGATAACAATGGTGTTGTTGTTGCAACCGGGACCGGGGCCATCCGCCTGCTGGAATTGCAGCGTGCTGGCGGCAAACGGCTCGCGCCGCGCCAGTTTCTGGCGGGAACACCCATCGACGCAGGCACGCGTTTTGAAGCCTGACGTTTCAAAATCCGACCTCGATACTCAGAGTGATGCCGCACGTTCCGCTGCACGTCCCGTTACACGTCCCGCTTCACGTTCCGCTTCACGTCCCGCTTCACGTCCCCACTCTTTGCGGCGGCCCGCTTGAGCATGGAACGCGTGCAGTGCCTGGCGGCGGAAGCCGTATCCCGCGTTCTCGCGGGACGCAGCCTCGATGCCGAACTCGCTGCGACGTGGCAAAGTGAAGCCACACTGACGCCGCAGGAACGCGGTGCGGTGCAGGATCTCGCCTATGGCGTGTTACGCCATCTGGGTTTTCTCGAAGCGCTGCTCGGCCAGTTACTGCACAAGCCGCCGACGGATGTGCTGGTGCGCAACCTGCTGCAGGTCGCGCTCTACCAATTGCTCCATAGCAAGGCGCGTCCATACACCATCGTTGATCATGCCGTGCCGGCCTGCGCGCAACTGGGGTTTCCGCAGGCCCAGGGTCTGGTCAATGCGGTATTGCGCAACTTCCTGCGCCGCCGCGCCGAACTCGAGGCAGTGGCAGCGGCCACCGACGAAGGGCGTTATTCCTACCCGCAATGGTGGATCGCCAAACTGGCCGCGCAGTTTCCGCAGAACTACCGGGAAATTCTCGAGGCCGGCAATGTCCGGCCGCCGTTGACGCTGCGGGTCAATCGCCGCCGCATGACGCGCGACGCTTATCTTGAGATGCTCGGAGGTGAGGCGATTGGCGCACATCCCGTGGGCCGGCATGGCGTGATCATCGACAAGCCGCGGCCCGTTGCCCAACTGCCCGGGTTCTCCGCAGGACTGGTATCCGTGCAGGATGCCGGCGCGCAACTGGCCGCCGAACTGCTCGATGTTGCCGACGGCATGCGAGTGCTCGATGCCTGTGCCGCGCCTGGCGGCAAAACCGCGCACCTGCTGGAACTGGCCGACCTTGAACTCACCGCGGTTGATATCGATGCGGACCGCCTGCAGCGGGTGGCGGACAACCTGACGCGGCTGTCGTTGCGGGCGCGCCTGTTGCAGGCTGACGCCGGACAGCCGGAACAGTGGCGCGATGCCGGAACCTTTGATCGCATACTGGCCGATGTGCCATGCACCGCCTCCGGCGTGGTGCGCCGCCATCCGGATATCAAATGGCTGCGCCAGCAGAGCGACATCAAGGCGCTGGTCATCCGGCAGGCAGGCATTCTCGACACGCTTTGGCAGTTGCTGGGCAGTGGTGGTAAATTGCTGTATGCAACCTGCTCCGTATTTGGCGAAGAAAATAACCGGCAGGTCGAACAATTCATTGCCCGTCATCACGATGCGCGGCAACTTTCCCTCCCGCTGCTCGCTGACGGCTTAAAACATATCGACGGCCAACTGCTTCCTGATGCAGCGCATGATGGTTTTTTTTACGCCCTTCTGGAAAAAGTTTGATCTGGCGGCGCTGCTGCTGGCATTCGCGCTGGCGGTGCCGGCGCAGCTTTTCGCGCAGACCCACGGCATTGACGTGCGTCGCGCCACGGTCACCACGGCCGATGACCATTACGTGCTCGAAGCCGAGATTGACATTGTCCTCTCGGCACCGCTCGAAGATGCATTGCACAAAGGCATCCCGCTGTATTTTCTGCTCGAATTCGAGATGGTGCGGTCGCGTTGGTACTGGTTCAACGACAAGGCGGTGTCCCGGCAGCAGCAGTACCGGCTGCAATTCAATGCCCTGACGCGCCAGTACCGTATCGGCGTCGGCGCGTTCTACCAGAATTTTCCGACCCTGGCCGAAGCACTGCAGGTGATGACCAAAGTGCGGCGGCGCGAAGATCTGGATCCCGGCACGCTCAGCAAAGGCACCAGCTACACGGCCGGTCTGCGGCTGCGGCTCGATACTTCGCAACTGCCAAAACCGTTCAACCTGAATGCGCTGGGCTCGCGTGAATGGAACATCGGCTCCGATTGGGCGCGCTGGACGGTGACGCCATGACGACCATGGCCGGCAAACAGCCACGCACCGGCGCAGTCATGCGTTATCTGTTGTTGCTCTGTGTCGGGCTCGGCGTGATCGCGGTTTTCCTGCTGGCTTCGGTGAGCACCAACTCGGCATTGTTCTCCGATTATTACCCCGCACTGCTCGGCGTCAATCTGGCGATCGCGCTGCTGCTGGCCGGCATGGTTGCCTATCAACTGGTCAGCCTGCGCAAGCGACTCAAGGCCGGGGTGTTTGGCGCCAAGCTGACCTTGCGGCTGGTGGCCCTGTTTGCGCTGATGGCGGTGTTGCCTGGCGCGCTGATTTACGGTGTATCAGTGCAATTCGTGTCGCAAAGCATCGAGTCCTGGTTTGAAGTGCGGCTGGACAGCGCGCTGGAGAGCGGTCTCAATCTCGGCCGCCGCACGCTCGACGGCCGCCTCAAAGAATTGGCGGCCAAAGCCGACCGCATGGCATTGACGCTGTCGACGCGACCGGCATCCGAACATATCGCTGCGCTGAACGAACTGCGCGAGCAGACCGGGGTCGACGAGGCCACGCTGTTTAATCTACGCGGCCGGGTGCTGGCTTTTTCCGGCAACGAGCGCAGCGGCATCGCGCCCGACGCGCCGGGCGCGGCGGCGATGCGCCAGATCCGCATGCAACAGGTTTACAGCGTGATCGAAGCCATCCCCGAACGCGGCCTGTATCTGCGTGCGCTGGCGCCGGTCAACGTGGTGGCGCTGACAGAGGAAACCCGGGTGCTGCAGCTGTTGCAGGCCGTGCCCGCGCAGCTGGCGCGTGATGCCGAGATCGTGCAAACCGGCTATCGCGAGTATCAGGAACTGCAATTGTCCCGGCGCGGCCTGAAAAGGCTCTACGCGATCACACTGACGCTGACCTTGCTGCTCGCGCTGCTGTCCTCGCTGGGCCTGGCATTTGTGCTGTCGAATCGATTGTCCGCACCGCTGAGCGCGCTGGTTGAAGGTACGCGCGCGGTGGCGCAGGGTGACTTCAGCCGCCGCGCCGCGGTGGCCAGCCGCGATGAACTCGGCCAGCTCACGCAGTCCTTCAACAGCATGACGCTGCAACTGGCCGAAGCGCAGGCGCGCGTCGAGCGCAACCAGGCACAGCTTACGCATGCCAAAGCCTATCTCGAAAGTGTGCTGGCGCATCTGTCGGCGGGTGTGCTGACGTTTGACGGCAACCTGCGCCTGCGATCCGCCAACCCGAGCGCCGCACATATTCTCGGCGCCGACCACGCGTTGCTGCTGGATGCCGCCCTGCGGGACTGGCCGGCAATGGATGCAAGCCTGGCGCCGCTGGTGCAGGCGGTGGCCGAAGCCTTTGCCCGCCCCAATGCAGCAGAATGGCAGCGCCAGGTCGAGCGCGAAGTCAAAGGCGGCACACAGGCGCTGCTGCTGCGTGGCACGCGCTTCGGCGAAGCTGGTAATACCGGCCTGATCGTCGTGTTCGATGACGTGACTCAGCTGTTGCAGGCACAGCGCGACGCCGCGTGGGCGGAAGTTGCGCGGCGCCTGGCCCATGAAATCAAGAATCCGCTGACGCCGATCCAGCTTTCGGCGGAACGCATCCAGCTTAAGCTCGAGCCCAAACTGTCGCCCGCGGATGCCGAAATCCTGGCGCGCTCGACGCAGACCATCGTCAGCCAGGTTGCCGCGCTGAAACGCATGGTCGATGCCTTCAGCCAGTACGCGCGCACGCCGGAGCCCGCGCTGCGCGCGCTCGACCTGAATGCCCTGATCCGCGAAGTGCTGATGCTCTACGAGTCGCTGGGATCGAGCATGAAACTCAACCTGGCGGCCGCGCTGCCGCCGGTGCAGGGCGATGCCACGCAGATCCGCCAGGTCATTCATAACCTGCTGCAGAATGCCCAGGATGCGCTGGCCGGCGCTGAGGCACCGTACATCGAGATCGCGACCGCAGTGCGTGACGGGCGCGCCGAATTCTCGGTGACCGACAATGGCACCGGTTTTCCGGAACCACTGATGAAGCGGGCGTTTGAGCCGTATGTGACGACCAAACCGCGCGGCACCGGACTCGGCCTGTCGATCGTGCGCAAGATCGTCGAGGAACATCATGGTGAAGTCACGATCACCAACGTGGCACCGCACGGTGCGCGCGTGGTGATCATATTGCCTGCGGCCAATCAGGGCGCGGGAGAGCGCTCGGCCGCGTGAACATTTAAAGCAGACAAAGATGCGACAAATACTGGTAGTAGACGACGAAATAGGCATCCGCGAACTCCTGTCGGAAATCCTTTCCGATGAAGGTTATGACGTGCGGCTCGCGGAAAACGCCGGTGCCGCCCGCGCCTTCCGCACCCAAATCCGCCCGGATCTGGTGCTGCTCGACATCTGGATGCCGGATACCGATGGCATCACATTGCTCAAGGAATGGGCCAGCAGCGGGCAACTGACCATGCCGGTGGTGATGATGTCGGGGCACGGCACCATTGATACCGCGGTCGAAGCCACCCGCATCGGGGCTTACGATTTCCTCGAAAAACCGATTGCCCTGAAGAAACTGCTGGCGACCGTCGGCCGCGCGATTAGCCGCGGTGAGCAGCGGCCGCATGCCGCCGCCGCGCTGGCGATGCTGGGGCGCACGCCGGTGATCCAGGAGTTGAAGCAACGACTTGAAAGAATCGCCGCCGGCCGCGCAGCGGTACTGATCCAGGGCGCGCCGGGCTGCGCCTTTGAGGCCTGCGCGCGCGCGCTGCATGTGCCGAGCAATCCATGGCACGTGGTCGATCACGGCAAGCAGACCGTGGAGACGCCGCTGGATCTGCTGCAGGCCGCCCGTGGCGGCACCCTGTTCGTGCGCGATGTTGCCGAGTTCAGCAAGCTTGAACAGCGTGGGCTGCAGGTGCTGCTGTCGCAGGCGGATCGTTATAACGTGCGCGTGGTCTGCGGCGCGACCCGACCGCTGTCGGGACTGGTGGCCGGGGGGAGTTATGACGACCGTGTTTACCAGTTGCTCGGGGCAACCACCATCCAGCTGCCCTTGCTGCGCGATCAGCGCGATGATATTCCGGAACTTGCCGGGGCCATGCTCAACGATCTGGTCGAGCAGAAACTGGTGCCGTCCCGGCATTTCAGCACCGCGGCGCTGAATGCCCTGCGCACCCATGACTGGCCGGGTAATTTTTCCGAATTGCGCAGTGTGGTGCAAACGCTGGCCAATACCGCGGTCGGCGAGCAGATTGCGCTGGAAGAAGTGCAGCGCGCATTGCCGCAGGCCGCTGCGCCAAATGCTGCTGCATCATTGCAGCTTGACACGCCGCTGCGCGACGCGCGCGATGCCTTCGAGCGCGTTTATTTCGAGCATCACCTGGCCCGGGAAGGCGGCAATATCAGCCGTGTGGCCGACGTGGTGGGCCTCGAACGCACGCATTTGTATCGCAAGCTCAAGCACTTGGGCATCAAGACCTCACGCAAAAACGAGGAATGACACCTGCGCGGCCGGACCGGCCACATACTGGTTCCGGCTCTGGTTCCGGCTCTCGCGCCGGTGATGGTGCTGCCGTTATAATTACGGTTTTCTTCCCCCCGATTTCGTTTCGCCAGGATCAAGCAAGCCATGAGTTCCCGACCCGAGTTGGCGAACGCGCTGCGCGCGTTGGCAATGGACGCAGTGCAGCAGGCCAATTCCGGCCATCCCGGCATGCCGATGGGCATGGCGGAAATCGCCGAAGCCCTGTGGCATCGCCACCTGCGCCACAATCCGGCCAATCCGCAGTGGGCCAATCGCGATCGTTTTGTTTTGTCGAATGGTCACGGCTCGATGCTGCTCTACGGATTGCTGCACCTGACCGGCTACGATCTGCCGATCGAAGAACTGAAACGTTTCCGCCAGCTGCATTCCAAAACGCCAGGTCATCCGGAACACGGCATGACCCCCGGCATCGAGACCACCACCGGACCGCTTGGGCAAGGGATCGCCAACGCCGTCGGCATGGCGCTCAGCGAGCGTGTGCTGGCCGACAGTTTTAATCGCGACGGTCACAGCATTGTTGATCACCGTACCTATGTATTCCTCGGCGATGGTTGCCTGATGGAAGGCGTGTCGCACGAAGCCTGCGCGCTGGCCGGCACGCTGCAACTCAACAAACTGATTGCTTTGTATGACGACAACGGCATCTCCATAGATTCAGAAAAAGGCAATATAAAACAATGGTTTACGGATAACACCCCGCAACGCTTCGCAGCCTATGGCTGGAACGTGATCTACGGCGTGGATGGTCATGACACCGATGCCGTGGATGCCGCAATAAGCCAGGCTCGGGATGAAGGCAGCCGGCCGACCCTGATTTGCTGCAAGACCCTGATCGGCAAGGGCGCGCCGAAAAAACAAAACACCGGTGGCGCCCACGGAGCCCCGCTGGGTGCCGAAGAAATTGCTGCGACCCGCGTTGCAATCAACTGGCCGTATCCGCCGTTTGAAATTCCCGAAGCAGTGCGTGCCGAATGGAATGCACGCGAGCGCGGAGCCGCGCGGGAAGCCGACTGGAAGCAGAAATTTTCCGCCTACGCCGCCGCACATCCGGGACTGGCGGCTGAATTCAAACGCCGCATGGCTGGTGAATTGCCGGACGGCTGGACCGCGCATCGCGATGCGTTCATGGCGCAGACGGTGCAGAAAGCGGAAACCATCGCCACCCGCAAGGCTTCGCAGAATGCGATAGAAGGTTTTGCGCCGGCGCTGCCGGAACTGATCGGCGGTTCGGCCGACCTCGCCGGCTCCAACCTGACACTGTGGTCGGGTTCCAAAGGGGTGGGTACGACCGGCGGCGGCAATTACATTTATTTCGGTGTACGCGAATTCGGCATGGCCGCGATCTGCAACGGCATCGCACTGCACGGCGGCCTGATTCCCTACCACGCGACCTTCCTCGTGTTCTCCGACTACGCGCGTAATGCGTTGCGCATGACGGCATTGATGAAACAGCGCGTGGTCTGTGTGTTCACCCACGATTCGATCGGCTTGGGTGAGGATGGGCCCACCCACCAGCCGGTGGAGCACGCGGCGACGCTGCGCCTGATCCCCAACATGGATGTATGGCGGCCCTGCGATACCGTCGAAACCACGGCGGCCTGGGCAGCGGCGATTGAACGTCACGATGGTCCGACCAGCCTGCTGCTGTCACGGCAGAATCTGGCCTTCCAGCCACGCAGCGCAGAACAGATCGCGAACATCAATCGCGGTGCCTATGTATTGTCCGAAGCCAGCGGTGGTGCGGCGCGCGCAGCAATCATCGCCACCGGCTCGGAAGTCGCCATTGCAATGGCGGCACAGCAGGCACTGGCCGCGGCCGGCGTTGCGGTGCGCGTGGTATCCATGCCCTGCACATCCATTTTTGATCGCCAGGATGCGGCCTATCGCGAAAGCATATTGCCGCGCGGTCTGGCGCGTGTCGCGGTCGAGGCCGGTGTCACCGATTACTGGCGCAAATATGTCGGACTCGAAGGCGCGGTGATCGGCATCGACCGCTTCGGCGAATCGGCGCCGGCAAGCGAGCTCTACAAATTTTTCGGCATCACCGCAGAGAACGTCGCCGCGGCAGTGCGCGGCATATTGCAGGCATAGGCGATTGAGTTTTTCCAAAAACATGACAGCCTTCCCGAAGGCATGTTTTTGTCATTAATTTGTGTAATTTTCGATAAAGTTCAACGGGATTATCTGGAGGATTCATGACAATCAAGGTCGGCATCAACGGGTTCGGGCGTATCGGTCGCATGGTGTTGCGCGCGGCGGTGCAGGATTTTCCTGATATCGAAATCGTCGGCATCAACGACCTGCTTGAACCGGATTACCTCGCCTACATGCTGCGCCATGATTCCGTGCACGGCCGTTTCAAAGGCGAGATCTCGGTGTCCGGCAGCACGCTGGTGGTCAACGGCAAAAAAATCCGCCTGACCGCGCTCAAGGATCCTGCTGAACTGAAATGGAACGAAGTCGGCGCCGACATCGTCATCGAAGCCACCGGCCTGTTCCTTGACAAGGCGACGGCACAGAAACACCTGACCGCAGGAGCCAAAAAAGTCATCATGTCGGCGCCATCGAAAGACGACACGCCGATGTTCGTGTTCGGCGTCAACGACAAGACCTACGCTGGGCAAACCATAATCTCCAACGCCTCGTGCACCACCAACTGCCTGGCCCCGGTGGCCAAGGTGCTGAACGACAAATGGGGCATCAAGCGCGGGCTGATGACCACGGTGCATGCCGCCACCGCGACACAGAAAACCGTCGATGGTCCGTCGGGAAAGGACTGGCGCGGTGGCCGCGGCATACTCGAAAACATCATTCCGTCGTCCACCGGCGCGGCCAAGGCGGTCGGCGTGGTGATCCCGGAACTGAACAAAAAACTCACCGGCATGGCGTTCCGTGTCCCGACCTCCGACGTGTCTGTGGTCGACCTGACGGTCGAACTGAACAAGCCCGCGACCTATGCCGAAATCTGCGCTGAAATGAAGGCGCAGTCAGTCGGTGCGATGAAGGGTGTGCTGGGTTATACCGAGGAAAAAGTGGTGTCCACCGACTTCCGCGATGAAACCTGCACTTCGGTGTTCGACGCCGATGCCGGCATCGCACTTGACAGCACCTTCGTCAAAATCGTGTCCTGGTACGACAATGAATGGGGTTATTCCAGCAAGGTGCTGGAAATGGTTCGTGTTATCGCGAAGTAACACCACATCAAAAGCTTTGCCACAGAGGATTCTTTACAATACCCCCTTGAGGGGTACACAGAGATCACAGAGAAGACCGGGCGAAATGTTCGCCCTGCCGGTTTTCCGCTGTTCTCGGTGTCCTCTGTGAACTCTGCGGCTAAAAGGGTTTGATCTTGAAGTTCCTCCGACTGACTGACCTTCCCCTCTCCGGCAAACGCGTATTCATTCGCGCCGACCTGAACGTACCGCAGGACGACGCCGGCAATATCACCGAAGACACGCGCATCCGCGCCACCATCCCCGGCATCAAACACGCGCTTTCGGCCGGTGCTGCGGTGATGGTGACTTCCCACCTCGGCCGGCCGACCGAGGGTACGCTGAACCCTGAAGACTCGCTGGCGCCGATTGCGAAACGCCTCTCGGAGGTGCTCGGCCAACCGGTGCGACTGGTACAGGACTGGGTCGGCGGCGGCTTCGAGGTCAAACCCGGCGAAGTCGTGCTGCTCGAAAACTGCCGCGTCAACAAAGGCGAGAAAAAAAACGACGAAGCCCTGGCGCGCAAAATGGCCGCGCTGTGCGACGTTTATGTCAACGATGCTTTCGGCAGCGCGCACCGCGCCGAAGCGACCACCCACGGCATCGCAAAATTTGCGCCGGTGGCCTGTGCCGGTCCGCTGATGGCGGCTGAACTCGATGCGCTGGGCAAGGCGCTGGAAAAACCGGCGCGACCGTTATTGGCGATTGTTGCCGGCTCCAAGGTGTCGACCAAACTGACCATCCTCAAGGCGCTGGCGTCCAAGGTGGACCAGTTGATCGTCGGCGGCGGCATCGCCAATACCTTCATGCTGGCTTCCGGCATGCGCATCGGCAAATCGCTGGCCGAGCCCGACCTGGTCGGTGAGGCGCAGGCGATCATCGACATCATGAAGGCGCGTGGCGCCACTGTACCGCTGCCGGTGGATGTGGTGGTTGCCGATGAACTGTCGGCACTGGCCCGTGCCAATCCGATACCCGCGGATGCGGTGCGGGCGGATGACCTGATCCTCGATGTCGGTGCCAAAACCGCGCGGACGTTTGCCGCGCTGATCGCCAAAGCCGGCACCATCGTCTGGAACGGCCCGGTCGGCGTGTTTGAATACGACCAGTTTGCCGGCGGCACCAAAGCGGTTGCCGAAGCGATTGCCGCCTCACCGGCATTCTCGATTGCCGGCGGCGGTGACACGCTGGCGGCCATTGCAAAATATAAAATTGCCGACAAGGTGTCCTATATTTCCACCGGCGGTGGCGCCTTCCTTGAATTCCTCGAAGGCAAAACGCTGCCAGCGGTTGAAGTACTCGAACAGCGGGCAAAATAAGCACAGGCAGGGCGGCACGCGCATCCAGCACGTGCCGGACGCAGTACTAGCGGAATGGGTGGCGCACATGATACGCAGAACAAAAGTGGTTGCCACGCTGGGCCCCGCGTCCAGCGACGCCAAAACGCTGGCACGCATGATTGAAGCCGGACTTGATGTGGTGCGCATCAATTTTTCCCACGGCACGCCCGATGAGCATCGCGCCCGCGTCGAACTGGTACGCAAACTGGCGCGCAAGGCCGGTCGCGCGGTCGGTGTGCTGGTCGATCTGCAGGGCCCGAAAATCCGTATCGGCAAATTCAAGGACGGCAAAATCACGCTGGTTCAGGGCGCGAAGTTCGTACTCGACGCCGAGTGCAAGCTGGGCAATCAGGACGTGGTCGGACTGGATTACAAAAACCTGCCCAAGGATGTAAGCACCGGTGACACGCTGCTGCTCGATGACGGCCGTCTGGTGCTTGGTGTCGTCAACGTGCGCGGACCGCGCATTACCACGGTGGTGGAACAGGGCGGGCTGCTGTCGAACAACAAGGGCATCAACCGCAAGGGCGGCGGATTGACTGCGCCGGCGCTGACCGAAAAAGACAAACAGGACATCAAGCTTGCGGCGGAACTCAAGGCCGACTTCCTCGGTGTCTCGTTTCCGCGCTCGGGCGAGGACGTGCGCTGGGCCCGCGACCTGCTGACCAAGGCCGGTGGCCACGGCCTGATCGTGTCCAAGATCGAACGCGCCGAAGCGATTCCGGCGCTGGAAGAAATACTCGATGCGTCGGACGCCATCATGGTGGCGCGTGGCGACCTCGCGGTCGAAGTTGGCGATGCCGTGGTGCCGGCGCTGCAGAAGCGCATGATCCGCATGGCGCGCGAAAAACAGAAACTGACCATCACCGCGACGCAGATGATGGAGTCGATGATTTCCAGCCCGATTCCCACCCGCGCCGAGGTGTCGGATGTGGCGAACGCCGTGCTCGATGGCACCGACGCGGTAATGCTGTCGGCAGAAACCGCCGCCGGCCAGTATCCCGCTGAAACCATTTCTGCGATGGTGCGGGTCTGTATCGAAGCCGAAAAAGAAGATGTCACCTACCCGGAGCGCCTCGGCGGACTGAAGGAATCCGATGTTGAACAGGCGATTGCCCGCGCCACTGCATTTACCGCCAAGGGCCTGGCGGTCAAGGCGATTGCTGCCCTGACCCAGAGCGGGCGCACGGCGCTGATGATGTCGCGGATGTTCACCCAAGTGCCGATCTACGCCATGAGTTCGGTGATCGATACCCGCCGCCGCGTCACACTGTTCCGCGGTGTACATCCGGTGCGTTTCAAAGGTGCGCGCAATCCGGAGAAGGCGCTGCTGATGGCCGAGGACGAACTGCTGAAACGCGGCGTGGTGCAGCAGGGCGATCTGATCGTGCTCACCATCGGCGAGCCCTTTGGCCGTGCGGGAGGCACCAACACCATGAAAATCGTCAAGGTTGGCGAGCACCGGAAAACCTGATTTTTCCCGGTATTCCGGTGTAAATGCCGCGTGTAAAATACCTCCATATTCCGCATCTTTTCCCTAGACCTATCCAGCAGGAGTCACCATGTCAGCAAATGATCTCGCCGCCATCGCCCAGGCGATGGTTGCCCCGGGCAGAGGCATCCTCGCCGCCGACGAAAGCACTGGCACCATCGGCAAACGCTTCGAGGGCATCAATGTCGAAAACACCGAGGAAAACCGTCGCGCCTACCGCGACCTGCTGTTCCTGACCCGCGGCATCGGCGACCACATCAGCGGCGTGATTCTCTACGACGAAACCCTGCGCCAGAAATCGGCGGACGGGACTTCTTTCGTCAAACTGCTGGAAAAAAACGGTGTGCTGCCCGGCATCAAGGTGGATGCCGGCGCCAAACCTCTGGCGTTCTGCCCGGGTGAGACGGTTACCGAAGGTCTGGACAACCTGCCCAAGCGCTGCGCCGAATACGTCAAGCTTGGTGCCAAGTTCGCGAAATGGCGCGCTGTGATCGACATCGGTCGCGACGTGCCGAGTTCGACCAGCATTGCCGCCAACGCCCATGCACTGGCGCGTTATGCCGCGATCTGCCAGGAAGCGGGTCTGGTGCCCATCGTCGAACCCGAAGTGCTGATGGACGGCGACCACAGCATCGAGCGTTGTGAAGAAGTGACCGAATGGACGCTGAACGCGGTATACGAAGCGCTGTATCTGAACCGCGTCGTGCTCGAGCACAGCGTGCTCAAACCGTCGATGGTGATCTCCGGCAAAAAATGTGCGAAACAGGCGCCGGTCGATGAAGTCGCTGCGCGTACCGTGCGCGTGCTGAAACGGACCGTGCCGGCTGCCGTTGCCGGCATCGTGTTCCTGTCCGGCGGCCAGAGCGATGAAGTCGCCACCGCCCACCTCAATTCAATGAACGTGCAGTTCAAGGGCAATCTGCCCTGGCCACTGTCGTTCTCGTATGGCCGCGCCCTGCAGCAGCCTTCACTGAAAGCATGGAAAGGTCAGGCCGTCAATGTCGCTGCCGCACAGGCTGTACTGGCGCATCGCGCCAAAATGAACGGGCTGGCCAGCCGCGGTCGTTACACCGCAGAGCTGGAGCATCAGGCCAAAGCCGTATAAAAATATTATTAAAATCAATAACTTATAAAATAAGTTGGCGCCTACTCCTGCCGTGCGGCTACCCGTCTCCATCATCACCGGATTTCTGGGCAGCGGCAAAACCACGCTGCTCAACCGGCTGTTGCAGGACCCGGCAATGGCCGGCGCCGCGGTGATCATCAACGATTTCGGCGAGATCGCACTCGATCACCTGCTGATTGCCACCCCAAACGAAAACACCGTATTGCTGGCCAGCGGCTGTATTTGCTGCACGTTGCGCGGTGATCTGGTCAACACGCTGCGTGATCTTGACAAACAACGGTGCCAAGGCGATCTGCCGCCGTTCGACCGGGTGCTGATCGAAACCACCGGGCTTGCCGATCCGGTACCCATCGCGCAGACCGTGGTCACCGATGAAAAGCTGGCACCCACTTACTTTCTCGACAGCGTCATCACGCTGGTCGATGGCGTCAATGGCCTGCAGCAATTGGATACTCAGCCCGAGTCGGTCAAGCAGGCGGCTCTCGCGGACCGGCTGCTGATTACCAAGACCGATCTGGCCGCAGCCACCGCCGTGCCGGCATTGCTCACGCGCCTGACTGAACTCAATCCCGGCGCCCAGGTGCTGACCGTGGCCCACGGCGAGGTGACGCCGGCCCTGCTCTTCGGTGCGGCGATCAATGCCGAAGCGCGCGCCGCCGAAGTACAGCGCTGGTTGCGTGATGACGCCTATGTCCGCATTGAAGCGCAGCAATCCGCATTGGGCGCCCGCAACCGGGCCAGCGCCCACGACGCCCGCATCCAGTCCTACAGCATCCATCTCGATGAAGCGATCAGTGCCGCAGGGCTGACCGCCTGGCTGACCGCGCTGGCATCCCTGCATGGCACGGAATTGCTGCGCGTCAAAGGCCTGCTCAATGTCGACGGCGCACCGGTGGCCGTGCATGCAGTGCAGACCCTCATCCACGAACCGGTCACGCTGCAGCAATGGCCCGATGCTGAACGACGTTCACGGCTGGTGTTCATTACCCGCGGTATGGAACGCAGCGCCATCGAGGCGACGCTGGGCATGCTGGGCTGGCAATCGCAGGTTCCGGCGGAGGGCGTGCCCAAGCCCGATCCGCAGGCCTATGCGCGATTTCTGGCGGCAATGACGCGACCGCGCTGAGCGGCGCAGCAGCCTATCCAGACAGAGATTTCAAAAGCGCTTTATACGTCGCCAGGCCATCTTCGCGAAGTGTGCAGGACGCGAAGGATTTCGATTTCATTTTCCCGCACCCGATAGGGAACGACATAAGGCAGCTTGCCGATGACCAGCTCGCGCGTTCCGATGACCCGTCCGGGCCGCCCCATCGCAACATGGCGCGCGAGCAGGACTTCCGTCTGGTCGATCAGTTCCAGAATCACCCGCGCAGCGGCGACTGGACTGTCCTGCCCGATGTAATCCGCAATGCTGTCGAGGTCGGCTTCAGCGAGCCTTGTCCATCGCAGCCGCAAGCTTTTTCTCCCATTTCTTTTTCAGCTTGGCATGGTCGATGAACTGACCGGCGTTCGCCTGCTGCTCGCCTTCGCGGATGGCGGCAATCTGCCACTCGTTGAGTTCCAGGAACTGTTTGACGGCTTCTGCCGCCAGGGCCGAGCGGCTGCGCTCGGTGGTCTTGGCCAACTGGTCCAGCCGCTTCCGGGTTTCGGTGTCCAGCCGCAATGCCACGGTTTCACTCATCAATGAAGCCCTCCTGTAAACATTGTAAACATTTTGGGCAATCCGGTCCTTCACTGAAAAAATTATCCGGGATGCATGAATCCGAAACCGGCATGAAAATGCTGCGCCTTCCACAAATAAAACAAACAAAACAATGGGTTAAAAAAGACCATTACATGATCCAGCGGCCCCGGATTGACGACCCACGCCTACACCAACCCCGCCTTCAACTACGACGCCAACAGCAACATGACGGCGGGCATGGGCCGCAGCAATAGCTACACCAGCTACAACATGCCCGCCCATTTCACCGGCGTGGGCTACTCGGGCGGCAGTGGCACCACCGACAACTACGTCCACAACGCCGCGCACGAGCGCACCAAGCTCGTCCACAGCACGCTCGGTGCCTTCTTCTTCTACCTGCACCCGGCGGGCAAGGGGCAGTTGCTCTACGAAAAACAGATCGAGGCGAGCCCGAGCACCCGCATCGAGCACAAGTACTACATCAGCGCCGGCGGCGTATCGGTGGCTGTGCACTATGCGCGGGAGAACCCGAACGTCACCGAAACCGCGACGCGCCACCTGCAACTAACCAAAGAAACCAAAAAAAGAACCAAAAGAACCAAAGGTACAATAACCAAAGGTAGCGGAGTCAAATTCTTTCCCCGGCCAATTCATATAATATTAATAAAAACAAATACTTACATATAATATCCCTTGACCGCCCCCGACAACTTCCCGATGACCCGATGATCTGACCCCAGCCATGCCGCGCCGCCCCCCGCAACCACCTGGCCGATCATCCGCAGCACATCGTGCAGCGCGGCCACAACCGCGCGGCCTGCTTTTTTGCGGAAGAGGATTACCGCTTCTACCTGCACTGGCTGAAGTTGGGCGCGGAGAAATACGGCTGTGCCGTGCACGCTTACGTGCTGATGACCAATCATGTGCATCTGCTGCTCACGCCGGATGCGCCGAACGGCATCTCGCAACTGATGCAATCGCAGGGGCGGCGTTATGCCCAGTACGTCAACCGCTTCTACAAACGCAGCGGCAGTGTCCGGGAAGGGCGTTTCAAATCCAGCCTGATCCAGGCGGAGGACTATTTGCTGGCCTGCTGCCGCTATATCGAACTCAACCCTGTGCGCGGGGACATGGTGCGCTGAAAGTCCACGCTACCCACCGGCGAAACCCCCAAACCCGACCCCCAGGCCTACGCGCGTCTCCTCGCAGCGATGACCAAAATGCATTGATTCATCACGGACTTTGGCTTGACAAGCCGGGGGTGATTAATTAGCTTCCAAGCTTCGCTGCAAACGCTTACATTTCTACTGACGTTTTCAGTTTTTCAGGTGCAGCTGATAGCAGGCAGCGCATCGTTTCCCGGAGGAATTTCACGCATGTTCGACTTCAAACCCGCAGAGGCCAAGGGTCCGGTCCGGGTACTTAAAGGCGGTCTGCTGATCGACGGCAACGGCGGAAAACCGGTCAAGGATCCGGTGATCCTGCTCGAAGGTCTGCGCATCAAGCAGGTGGGTGTCAAAGGCAAGGTCAAGATTCCCGCCAAGGCGGAAGTCATCGACTGCGGCACGGCGACGCTGATGCCTGGGCTGATGGACGTCCATCTGCACACGATGATGTTCAACTGCCTGACGTTTCACAATTACCGCGTTGCGCAGTGGGAAATAACCCCCGAGCTGCAGCAGATGTACGGCTTGTTCCATGCACAGCTCTGTTTTGACATGGGCTTCACCACGCTGCGCGATCTCGGCCTCAATTCCAGCCGTGGCCTGCTCACTGCCCACTTGTGCGCGATTCGCGATTCGATCAACGCCGGCGTCATTGAAGGTCCGCGCATGCTGATCGGCGGCTTTACCACCATTACCGGCTCGCACCTCGACCTGATCCAGCCGCGCGCCGCACAGCGTTATGGTTTCCAGACCGCGGACGGCCCGTGGGAACTGAGGAAGCTGGCGCGGATCAACTTATTGGCGGGGTGCGACATCGTCAAGACCTGCGCCACCGGCGGCGGCGGCACCGACAAGGAAGAGCCGGACATCCGTAACATGACGCAGGAAGAAATGGATGCCATCGTCGATGAAGCCCACGCCTTCCATAAAGTCGCCGCGGTGCACTGCTTCACCCCCGCCGGGCAGCGCATGGCGCTCACCGCCGGCGCCGATACCATCGAGCACATGGTGTTTCATGAGGACGAAACCATCGACATGATCGCCGAAGCCGGCACCTGGATGACGCCGACGCTGCTGCATCGCACCGATCACGCCATCGAGATGCGTCGCGATCAGGGCACCTCGCAATTCGTGCTGAACAAGATGAAGGCGCTGCAGCCGTACTGTTTCGAGACCTTCCAGAAAATGCACAAGGCTGGCGTCAACATCGCACTCGGTACCGACATGGGTTTTGATCCCGAGATGGGCACCAATGCGCGCGAGATGGAAATCTACGTCAAGCTCGGCATGACGCCGATGGAGGCCATCCTGTCGGCAACGCGCAATGCGGCGCGCGCGGTCAAACTGGACAAGGACCTGGGCACCATTGAGTCCGGCAAGTTCGCCGACATCATTGCGGTCAAAGGCGACCCGCTGAAAAACATCCGCGTCCTGCAGGACAAGAAAAACATCCAGCTGGTGATGAAGGAAGGCCGCATCTACGCCGACCGCCGTCCGGGGCACGACAAAAACGTGGTCAGTGTGACGCCGCGCGACTGGAAAAAAATCGATTACCTGTAAGGGTGATGGGTGATTGGGTGATTCAGTGATGGGTGATTAAACCCGGGAACCGTCACCGTACAATCACTGAATCACTAAATCACCGAGGAGGTTGAGCATGGCCGTAGCAAAAAAACGGACGACCAAAGCAAGCGCAGCAAAAACCAAGACAGCAGGCGCCATACGCGCCGGTAACGGCAAGTACCACTTTCGCATGGACAAACTGAAAAAAGTGCCGGCCGGCACCGGCTACTCCACTTCGCATGGCGGGGTCGTCGAAGGGGCGCGCATTCTGGTCGGCTACATCCACAAGCCGCGCGGCACCGGCTCACGCATGCACACTCATAACAACGAGCAGCTGAACTATGTACTGCAGGGCACGCTGGTCGGTTCGGTCAACGGCAAGAAAGTCGTCGCCCCGGCGGGCACGCTGATCTACATTCCGGCAAATGCGCCGCATAATCTGGTTTCGTCGACCAAGGACAAGGACGTTATTTTCCTTGCGATCAAGGACTTGTCGCAGGGCATTATCGGCATGGCCGTGGACGGCACGATGAGCGGGCCGCATTACGAAAAAGGCTTCGGTCCGGCAGCAAAAGCGGTCAAAAAAAGCAAAAGCCGTGCTGCATAAAACTATAAATAAATATTGAAAACAATTGCTTATAAGAATACACCTGACACATCTGAATGCCGAAGTAAAAACCCGGAACCTCCCCCTGACGCTGGTCCGCCGGGCCTGATACCGGGCTGGTTCCAGCGTATCCAACCGGAGGAGAAGCGTGATGAAAGCATTGATATCCGTGGCATCGATGTCCGTGGTACTGGCGGCCATGGCCGCAACTGCCTTGCCGGTGCAGGCCGCCACGGCTTACCCGTCGCGGCCGATCCGCGTCATTGTCGCCTACACCCCTGCCGGTACCACCGACATCCTGGCGCGGGCGGTGGGGCAGAAAATGACCGAGGCCTGGGGTCAGACGGTCATTGTCGACAACCGCCCCGGCGCCAACGGCAACATCGGCACTGAAATTTCAGCCGGCGCGACGCCCGACGGCTACACCATACTGATGGCAACTGCGGCGACGCACGGCATCAACAACACGCTGTATCCCACTCTGAAGTGGGATGCAGTCAAAAGTTTTGCGCCGATCAGCCTGGTCGCCATCGTGCCCAACATCCTGGTCGTCAACAATGCGCTGCCGGTCAAAAGCGTCAAGGAACTGATCGCCTATGGCAACGCCAATCCCGGCAAGCTGAATCATGGTTCACCGGGCCTGGGCAGCACCGGCCACCTGTCAGCGGAACTGTTCAAGGCCAGCACGGGACTGAAAATGACCCATGTGCCGTACAAGGGCAGCGCACCGACACTGGCCGATCTGATCGGCGGCCAGATCCAGGTGGTGATTGACAATATCCCGCCTTATCTGCCGCATGTGCAATCCGGGAAAATCCGCGGACTGGCGGTGACTACCGCCAAGCGCAGTCCGGCGGCGCCGAATCTGCCGACTATGCAGGAGGCGGGTGTTGCCGGTTATGAGGCCGGTTCCTGGTTTGGCCTGCTGGCCCCGGCCAACACGCCGAAAGACATCGTGCAAAAACTTTCCGTGGAGACCCGGCGCATCCTTCAACTGCCCGACGTCAAGGAACGGCTGTCCGGGCAGGGCGCCGAACCGGCGGGCGGCACGCCGGAAGAGTTTGCCGCATTCATCCGTGTCGAGCAGGCCAAGTGGCGCAAAGTGATCGAGCAGGCCGCCATCAAACTTTAACCGGGCCGGCCATGATCCGCGATCGCGAATCCTTCAATATCCTGCTCGACACCGTCTCACGCCTGGTGCGCGAGAAACTGATTCCGCGCGAGGAAGAAGTCACCGAGCTCGACGAGATTCCTGCGGACATTGTTGCCGACATGCGCACCATGGGCCTGTTCGGGCTGACCATCCCCGAGGAATACGGCGGCCTCGGCCTGACCAGCGAAGAGGAAGTGCTGACCTCGATGACGCTGTGTTACGCCTCGCCGGTGTTTCGTTCGCGCATCGGCACCAATACCGGCATCGGCGCGCAGGGCATCGTCATCGACGGCACCGCAGAACAAAAACAGAAATACCTGCCACGGCTTGCTTCGGGCGAAATCACCGGTTCCTTCGCCTTGACCGAACCCGAGTCCGGCTCCGATGCCGGTTCGCTGAAAACCACGGCGCGCCGCGACGGTGACCATTACGTGGTGAACGGGACCAAGCGTTACATCACCAACGCTCCGGAGGCCGGCGTATTTACGCTAATGGCGCGCACCGATCTGCAATCCAAGGATGCCAAGGGTGTTTCGGCATTCATCGTCGAGCGCAACACGCCGGGCTTGAGCGTTGGCCCTCACGATCGAAAAATGGGCCAGCGCGGTTCACATACCGCCGACGTAATTTTTGACAATGTGCGTGTGCCGGCCAGCAGCATCATCGGCGGCAAGGAAGGTCTGGGTTTCAAGACCGCGATGAAAGTGCTCGACAAGGCGCGGCTGAATATCGCGGCGGTATGCACCGGAGCGGCAGAACGCCTGCTCGATGAAGCCCTGCGTTATGCCAGGGAACGCCAGCAGTTTGGAAAACCGATTGCCGAATTCCAGTTGATCCAGGCCATGCTTGCGGATTCAAAGACCGAGATTTATGCCGCGCGCAGCATGGTGCTGGAGGCCGCGCGCAAAAAAGACAGCGGCGAAAACATCACGCTCGAAGCATCCTGCGCCAAATTGTTTGCTGCGGAAATGGTTGGTCGTGTGGCCGATCGCGCGGTGCAGATTCACGGCGGCGCCGGCTACATGCAGGCCTCAGCCGTCGAGCGTCTATATCGTGATGTGCGGCTGTTCCGTCTCTTTGAAGGCACCAGCCAGATCCAGCAACTGGTGATTGCGCGGCATATGCTGAAGTGAGGCAGTGCTGACCTGTTTGATTATCTTGCCTCGCCTTTAGGTCGTTGCAATGATCTTGCAACATTTGTGGCGTAGCTCTTCATCTGTCCATTTTTCAAATTGGAGAGAATATGACGAGCGCGATCTTCTGTGCTGCAATGATGGATGCAGAGACCGGTGGCAATAAAACCTATACCTTCGATGCCAACATAGATTTAATGGAAATGCCAGCCAACGATATTATTGACGCATTTATCAAGCATCTGGACAGCGAAGGCGATTATCCCTCGCCAATGTCGTGTCGAACCGAATCGTCAGTGAAGAAAGTCAAACACAGGGTCGTTCTGGCAACGGGGTCGTTAGTTCTGGACAAAGGAGAGATTCCATTCTTACTGATGATCTCTCCCCAGGACCGGGAGGGCATCCTTGGCCACACTATCAGGTGAAGCTCCAATTCAATGCTTGGCCTCAGAGTCAGGCGTACTGGTATTTACTTCGGGCTTTTTAGGCGCATCTTTCTTCACGGGCCGAAGATGACGATCCCGGGCCTCCGTCCAAGCTTGGTGCTCGATAGCGTCACAATAATCGGCAACGTTCAAATCTTCCATTGGAGCACTTCTTCTCTCATTTTGATCCATCGCAATCTCCCGTAAGTTGGCCAGACAGCTTTAATTTTGTCACACTTCACTGCCCTGCCTTCAATTCTTCTTGTCACGAAATGGCCATTATTTAAATTTGGCTACCGCAATTTGACGCGAACTATATGTTTGATTGCATCGTTTTTTTGAATTGCCCGTATTTTGCGCAACTGAAGAAAGGCGGTTTCAATGACCAAGTGCAAAAAGCGCAGCATGATGCTGCTTAAAATCGAAAGCATCCGGGGTGAACAACTCCGCGGGGCACCGGAAGCCCATCGACTTGCGCGGTCTGGTGTTCAATTCCCATGCAATGGCATCGAGCTGTGCCTGGGTGTATCCGCTCAAGTCAGTGCC
>Ga0163148_10002146_pt1 | contig 24284 bp, 25 predicted proteins | sample OliLakLV19MP7P2_FD_148606 | JGI IMG/M metagenome (GOLD analysis project Ga0163148, IMG submission 148606) | Freshwater microbial mat bacterial communities from Lake Vanda, McMurdo Dry Valleys, Antarctica- Oligotrophic Lake LV.19.MP7.P2 | ecosystem: Environmental > Aquatic > Freshwater > Lake >... | reverse complement strand
GTATAATATTATTCTATCAACTTTTAACAATTAATATTTGCCAATTCAGCAATTCTCTGGCATTATATTAAATAATTATATATTTGTTAAATATTTTATATGGCGTACGACGAAGCATTAGCAGGAAAAGTTAGAACAATTTTAAATGGAAGAAATGGTCTTTCAGAAAGAAATCTTTTTGGAGGATTAAACTTTGGAATTAATGGCAATATGGTTTGCAGTATTAACAGTAGAGGATTTACATTAAGTGTTGGTAAAGATAATTATGAGAAAGCAGTAAGTATGCCAGGAATGAAGCCAATGATGATGGGACCAAAACCAATGATGGGAATGGTTATAGTAGAAAATCCATCTGGAGCAAGCGAAGATGACTTAGCTAGTTGGGTGAATATGGCAGCAGATGCTGCTGCGGCAAAGCCACCTAAAGCACCAAAAGCATAACTTACAAATTAAAAGGCACCTAAGGTGCCTTTTTTTATGTAGCTGCGGCCAACCATTCCTCAGTTTTAGATTCAATCTCAGTATTTAAATTCCCTATTTCTCTTGAGATTTTATTAATCTCATCTAAGCTAATATTTGCATTACTTAATTTTGCAGTGAGACTTTCTTTTCTTTTTTCAAGATTATTTAATTGTTTATACAATTCTCGTTCCAAATTTATTTCAATTGGAGTTTCAATGGACGCAGACTTTTGTGTTACCACTGTAGTTTCGATATTTTCGTCTTCTAAGGTTTCTCTATACTGAGAGTAATTTCCAGGAAAGTTTTTAATTTCCCCCTTGCCTTTAAATATAAATAAGTGGTCAACTACTTTATCCATAAAGTATCTATCGTGGGAGATTATTATTAAACAACCTTTAAATTCTATTAAAAAGTCTTCTAATACATTCAGCGTAAGAATGTCAAAATCGTTAGTAGGTTCATCTAAAATTAAGAAATTCGGATTAGTCATTAAAATCTTTAGAAGGTTTAATCTTTTCTTTTCACCACCGCTTAATTTAGCAACAATATTTTGTTGAACAAGTGGAGTAAACAAAAATCTTTCTAACATTTTAGACGCACTAATTTCCGATCCATCAGACAGTTTAATATTATTTGCTACGGCTTTTACAGAATCAATTACTTTCTCATTTTCTTTAATTTCGATACCTGATTGAGAATAGTAACCAAAGTGAACTGAATCCCCTTTAACAACTTTACCAGTATCAGGTTCTTCTTTACCCATTATTAAATTCAAAAAAGAGGTTTTGCCTACTCCGTTTTTTCCTATAATTCCTACTTTTTCACCCTTATTAAAACTATATTCAAACTTGTCTAATACTTTTTTCTCTCCAAAAGATTTACTTAAATTATGGATTTCCAAAATCTTTGCCCCCATGTATTTATTTACAATATCAAGTTTTACTTTTTCTGTTACATGTTTAGTTTTTAGATTCGCAGTGGCATTCTCGTATGCAGTAACTCTTGCTGTAGCTTTAGCTTGTCTCCCTCTTGGCTGCTTCTTAACCCATTCCAGCTCCTTTTTTAATAGGTTTTTTGTTCTATCTATGTTTGTGTTTTCACTAATCTCTCTGGAAGCTTTCTTCTCTAAAAAGTATGAATAATTTCCTTTGTAGGTATATACATTACCATCAATTAATTCAATAATCTGATTACAAACTCTTTCTAGGAAGTATCTGTCGTGAGTTACCATTAAAAGTGTTATATTTTGCTTTTCAAGATATCCTTCTAACCAGTCAATCATTTCTAAATCTAGATGGTTTGTAGGCTCATCCATTATTAAAAAATCTGGGGTATCTATTAGAATTTTGGCTAGGGCAACACGTTTTTTTTGACCTCCTGAAAAAGTGGAAATCTTACCTTGTAAATCATGTAAATTTAAATTCTTAAGAACTTCCTTTATTTTCTCTTCGTACTCCCATGCATTTGTAGTTGTCATGGCATCAAAAGCAATTTGCATTTTATCTAGATCTTCAGGATTTAGTAGACTTTCCTCATATAGCCTAACTGCCTTAATAATTGGAGATTCTGATTCAAAAATTTCCTGCATTACCGTACTTTCCATATTTAAACTAGGTTCTTGATCAAGAAAGGCAGTTTTAACTCCTTTCTGCTTACTAATTTTACCGCTATCATAAAATTCAGTTCCCATGATAATTTTAAGTAATGTAGATTTTCCTGTTCCATTTTGAGCTACTAACGCTACCTTTTCTCCCTCGTTAATTGCTAAGGAAATGCCATTAAGAATAGTCCTATCGCTATAGGTTTTAGTAAGTTTTTCAATTGATATGTAACTCATATTTATAAATTTTAATTGCTGCGTATTTTAACACTAATAGGCCTACAATTAATAAGGGAAAACACCCAAAGCTTTTTACAAAGAGAATTGAAGCTAGCAACAAATATTTGCAGGGAATAAATCAGCTTTGGATTTTAATAAAGTCAGGATGTAAGTTTACTTTTCTTCCCAGAAAATTAACAATTAGTATTATTCTAGGTTTTCGTTAACTTTGTTTTTTGATTCTAGGTATCTTTTGGAAAGTTGTGTATAGAATTTTGATCTGTAGGCAATTATAGTAACCAATAAACCTATTAAACCTGTAATTGTAAAAACTAATGCGATACCTCTTGATGGACCTATCCCGTACCAATTTCCTATTAATCTTGCACCTTCACCTGTTGTCATTAAAGGTATAAATATTAATTGTGTTATTGGCCCAATTGCAAATGCCGTAATTGGTGAAGCAGTTTGCTCAATACTTTGAGCAAATCCAAAAACCCTACCTAATCTTTCCTGAGGAACTACTTTTTGGATAACAGTATGCTCTGCGGCTTCAATAAAAGGCCCAAACATTAGGTAAATAAACATGCCCACCATCAAAAGAACAATTGACTGCTGAATTGTAAATAGGGAAGATACAATCCAAATAAGGATATTAACCATAAATATTGTTTTCAATGGATTTTTCCCTAAACCTTTTTTTGCAATAATAATTCCACCCACTATGAATGCACAACTTAATAATCCCCACAGCACTCCCCACACTTGAACCGATACTAATGATAATCCATAAGCATCAAGTAACGACATATAAACTCCTCCCAGAAAGTTATTGATAGTTGTAAACAAAATAAGTGATCTTAAACCGGGAATATCAGAAATAACTTTTAAGGTTCCTTTTATATCAATTCTTTTATTTTGTTTTTCCTCATTTTCGGTGTGAATAATTTCCCTTTCAGGTATTTGAATAAACCATAATTGTGCAGTTGAGACCAGTATTAGAATTATTGCCAAAATTAACACCCAATACATTCCACCCAAACCTACTAAAAAACCACTAATTACAGAAACAATTAGGAATGCTATTCCTCCTGCGGTTCCAACTAAGCCATTTGCTTTATCCAGTTTATCTTTATCAACTAATACTGGCAAAACTATTGTTCTTATATTGCCAGCAATTACTCCAGCTAATAAGACAATAATAAATATCCATAGGACTGGATTTGACACATCTTTAAATGCATCAGCTCCAACTATTAAATAAATAATAAAACAGATTGAATACATTACTAAAGAAAAGATTCCAGAAGCTAATAATAGGAATTTCTTTTTACGTTTATCAACAAGTTCTCCAAACCAGAAACCTGTTATAGCAGTGGCAACCAGATATATACCTGTCATTATAGATGTTACAAGAACAGATTGGGTTTGCAAATATCCAAAAAAGATTATTGCAAACCAAACAGTATAATTAGTTACTGAGGAAATTATTGTGTTTGCCAGAAGCTGATAAAAAGTTTTCATATACCCTATTTAAGTTTTAATTCGTCAACTATTGTTAATTATCCCAAGGTGTGGCTAATTGAAAATAATTACCCTCTGGATCTGCAAAAGTTGCAACTAAATTATTTTCTCCCATTGAGTAAGGTTCCTTGATAATCGTAGCGCCAGCAGCTTTTATTCTATCAAATTCGGCCTGTACTTCTTTAGTTTCAAAGTTAAGTATTATTCTTTGAGGCTCTTTTGACATTCCTTTTACTTCTGAATGCGCTCCCACCATTACATACCCATTACCTACAGACCATCCGTAATAATCGCCATCATGCATATCGGCCTCTCTTCCAAAAACTTTTGCATAAAAGGCAGCTAAAAGATCAACATTTTCTGAACCAATCATAACAGAGCTAAAACTTAACATAATTTTTACTTAACAATTAAAGTGTTTTTGTTTCATCGTCCTTAAAACAGTACAACCAATTTTCACCCAATTCTGCAGAGCTAATTACTTGGTGATTAGACTCTTGAGAGTGTTTTCTTATATGTTGATTTGGTGAAGAGTCACAACAGAGCATTTTTCCACAACTCTGACATATTCTTAGATGAATCCAATAACTATTTTTTTTTACACATTCCTCACATTCAAATTTGATATATTCAGATTTTTGAATAATATTATCGATTGTCTTGTCTTTTAAATGTTCACACATATTTAAAGAATAACTAAATTAGTATTACCAAAACGTTTTGCATTTCTTTCCTTAGCTTTTAAATATTCTTCTTGTCTATTTTTGGGTGGAGCAGTGGTAATCAGATTTTGCAATAGTTGATTAGCTGCTATAACCACCTGATTTACGGCTTTGTTAAATACTTCTTGATTAGTTACCGAAGGAGTATTAAAACCGGATAACTTTCTTACAAACTGTAAAGCAGCATCTTGTATTTCCTCTTCTGTAGCAGGAGTTTCAAAATTAAATAAGTTACGAATATTTCTGCACATATTTATTTTTTAAATGATAATTTATGTTTTGAAAGTTCTGCTTTTAAAATTCTTATTGCTTTAGGTCCGACTCCATGAAGGCTCAATAGTTCTTCTTCGGTAATTTTTGTTAGGTCTTCTAGATATTTAATTCCATTCATATCTAAGGCTCGCTGCGCTGGCTTACTAGTTTTTATTGTGTTTAGTAGAATCATAAATGTATTAAAACAATTAAGCCCCCCATCAAAGAGCTTTTAATTTTAACATTATTATTGTTTCACTTTATAGTAGTAATTTTTTGTCTATTAGACTTTAATTTAGATAGATTCTGATTTATACTTTTAGAAAATAATATAAATCTTACTATACTTAACCTATGGATAATTTACACCCTCAGCCACAGCAAAAAGATAAACGGAAAACAACCTTAATAATTGTAGTACTTTTAGCTATTTGCATTGTATGTTTTCTAGGGTTAATTGCATTAGGTTCCTTAGGCTATCTTACCTATTCGCAAATGCCAGAGTCTGTAAATCAATCGAATAAAACAAATAGCACAAACTCCACTTCGGTTTCAAATTCCACAAATTCAACTAATACGACAAAAAATGAAGCTCCTAAAGCAGAAATTAAGAAAACATTTGTAGGTACACATTTAACAGCAACAATTCCTGAAGATTGGAATATTGTTGAGTATTCTAACTCATCTGGAATGAATCAATTTGTAGATAATGGTAGTACATTTAGTGGATTAACTGGCATAGAAGTTTTAGATGAGAATAATAATATTGTATTTGATTTAGGTGGGATAGATGGAATTGGAGGAGGAAGTGGGTGTTCAACACTAGCCCAGTTCAATGATACTGAATTAAGCTACATTCAAAATATTAAAGAGGAAACCGAATTATATGGGGATGAACCAACTAAAGTAATAGATTTAACAAAAGAGGTTTATACCGAAATTAATACTCTAAATCTAAGATTAAGAAGAGTGGGTAATAAAATGTATGTAGCAAAAAACTTTTCACAGTCATTTAATACTTCCTGTGGTATTGAGGAACAGTTTGTAAAACTAGATGAACTCAAATTTACAATTAAGGATGGGGCTGATACATATTCAGCTAATGCATATAAATTCGAAATTAATGAAAGTGTTCTGCTGGAATCAACACTTATAAAACTAGATGAAGTTTTGTTAAGTCTTAAAGCTAAAAGTGCCTCTTAATCTAAAGAAGTAGAAATATTCTAACAAATGTTATAATACTTAATAAGCTTAAGTTTAATTATGAATGAGAAAAAAATTCCGGCTTCTTACATAGCCGGGGCAATACAATCTAGATCTTATAAAGCAATGCAAAGGCATCTTGAAGATGTCTTAGTTGTTTATAAATTAAGTGCTAACGAGTGGAAGGTTTTGGGTTTAATCGTGGAAACTCCTCACACTACCATATCCCATATTTGCATAACATTGGATGTTGAACTCCCTTACATTACTGATGTTGTTAATAAACTTGTAATAAGGGAATATATTAAAAAGATCAACAGTAAAGAAGATAAGAGAAGTAAGCTTCTTGTTTTAACTCCTAGAGCGCTTAATATACTACCACTTGTTGAAGAAGATGTAAGAAAAAGGATGCGAGAATTATTATTTGGTATAACTCCCGACGAACTCAAAATTTATTTGAAAATTTTGAATTTAATTATTCTTAATGATAAAAATATAACTAATTCAGTGGTATAGATTTTACACAGAATTTACAAATCCCCCTTGCAATATAATAAAAAAGATTTATACTTTAGAAGTGGTTAAGTTACTTAACTACTTAAAATATTTATTATTATTCAAAATATGGAAGAGAAGAATAATACTATGCTTATTGTAGGTATAAGTGTGGCAGTTATAGTAGTGGGGGGACTATTTTATTTTTTACAGAGAAATATGAATCAAGGAGTAATGGTAGGCGGTGCCTTAATGACTGCTGATAAAAATATTGTAGAAAATGCAATGAATGCAAACAATGTAACAACAGTAGTTGCAGCCGTACAAGCCGCAGGATTAGCAGACACGCTAATGGGTGCAGGACCATTTACTGTATTTGCACCAACAAATGCAGCATTTGATAAATTACCAGCAGGAACAGTAGATACTTTATTAAAACCAGAAAATAAAGATCAGTTGGCAAATATTTTAACTTACCACGTTGTATCAGGAAGATATACATCTGCAGATCTTAAAGATGGAATGATGTTAACTACAGTACAAGGTCAACAATTAAAAATTTCTAAATCAGGAGATGTTTGGATGGTTAACGAAGCTAAAGTTGAAACAGCAGATGTAATTTCCAGTAATGGAGTAACATTTGTAATTGATGGTGTATTAATGCCTAAAACAGGAGTAATGGTAGGTGGTGCTTTAATGACTGCAGACTTAGACATTGTGGAGAATGCAATGAATGCAAACAATGTAACAACAGTGGTAGCAGCAGTAGCAGCAGCAGGTTTAGTGGATACTCTTAAAGGTGCAGGACCATTTACAGTATTTGCTCCAACAAATGCAGCTTTTGAGAAACTACCAGCAGGAACAGTAGATACTTTATTAAAACCAGAAAATAAAACTCAGCTAGCTAATATTTTGACTTACCACGTTGTATCAGGAAGATATACATCTAAGGATCTTAAAGATGGAATGATGTTAACAACAGTACAAGGTCAACAGTTAAAAATTACTAAGTCAGGAAATGTATGGATGGTTAATGGTGCAACTATTCAAACAGCAGATGTAATTTCCAGTAATGGAGTAACATTTGTAATTGATAGTGTTTTAATGCCTCAATAAGATTTGATATTGGCCTAGGCAATAAATAAAGCTTAGGTCAAATCTTTTTTCTATCAGAAATCTGCCTTTATAAATTTTTAGTTAGAACTAAAATGAAATAATCGCTGAAAATATTTAAAGTTTATGCACAAAGCATTTTCATAATTTTAAAACATAATATATGAGTCTTCTTTTACTATCATTTATTGCAGGTTGCTTAACAGTGTTATCACCCTGTGTAATTTCTTTATTACCTGTAATAATTGCTGGATCATTAAAAGAAAAGGATAAATCAAGACCATATATTGTTATTGCATCTTTAGCTGTATCGGTTTTAGTTTTTACTTTACTTTTAAAAGTAAGTTCATCACTTATTAACATTCCCCCAGAAGTATGGACAACAATTTCGGGAGGAATTTTAATAATCTTAGGATTAATAACGCTGTTTCCGGTAGCTTGGGATAACTTTTCATTAAAATTAGGCCTAGCTAATAAATCCGATGAATTGTTAAACAAATCTAATCAAAGAAAAGGTGTACTAGGAAGTATATTAGTTGGAGCTTCTTTAGGTCCGGTATTTAGTTCTTGTAGTCCAACATATGCAATTATAGTTGCAACTGTTTTACCAGTAGACTTAGCTACAGGAATACTTTATCTAATTTTATACTGCTTAGGTTTAAGTTTAATGATGCTTTTGATTGCCGTATTTGGTCAAAGAATTATAGGTAGATTTAAATGGGCTGTTAATCCCAATGGTAAATTTAAAAAAATATTAGGAATTATGTTTGTAATAATAGGAGTTTTGACACTCACAGGTTTAGATAAAAAAGTTCAATTGTATTTAGCTCAAAATGGTTTTATAGATGCAACTCTTATTGAAAATCAGTTTTTACAAGGCGATCAAACTAAAATGTTTAATGTGGAGGAACCATATCAAGCACCAGAACTTACTGGAGTTCAAAATTGGATTAATTCTAACCCAATTACAGTAGCTGAATTAAAAGGAAAGGTTGTATTAATAGATTTTTGGACATATTCGTGTATTAATTGTGTTAAAAATACACCTTATTTAAATGATTGGTATTCAAAATATAAGGATATGGGGTTTGAAATTATAGGTGTGCATGCTCCAGAATTTCAATTTGAGAAAGATGTTAATAATGTTCAAAAAGCTGTAACTGAATTTGGTATAAAGTATCCTGTTGTCTTAGACAACGATAAGGCAACTTGGGATGCTTATAAAAATCAATATTGGCCAGCTAAATACTTTATTGATGCTACTGGCAAAGTAAGACACACACATTTTGGAGAAGGTGAGTATGCTTTAAGTGAAGAGGTAATAAGACAATTACTAAGAGAAAATGGTAAAACAGTTTTTTCTACTGCTACTAACAATGATGATGTACCTATTACATCATTACAAACACCTGAAACATATTTAGGGTATGCAAGATTTGATACTTTTGCTAATTATTCAGAGGTTAAATATAATCAAAAATCCACTTACAATAATATTGAAAGTTTAGATTCTAATTTCTGGTCATTAAAAGGAGATTGGAATTTATCGCAATACGATATAACCTCAGAGTCAGATACTTCAGTTTTAAAGATTAATTTTTCAGCAAAAGATGTTTATTTAGTAATGGGTTCTGAAAACCAAGCAAATGTTGAACTATATTTAAATGGATTAAAATTAGATGATTCCAATAAAGGAGATGATGTTACAGATTCAAACATTAATGTTAATGATTCCAAATTGTATAAATTAATACACTTTGATGAATTTAAATCTGACCAATTATTAGAACTTAGATTTAAAAAGGGGGTAAAGGCTAATGCTTTTACATTTGGAAGTTAAATTTATTGTATTTACAAAAATTTTACAACAAATTAATTTAATTAATAACTTATCAAAGGATAATATTAATATAAGTTAAAGTAAAAATATGGATAAAATACAACAAAAAACTTCATCGGACTCCAGGACAAAGGGAATCTTAACACTAATATTCTTCCAATGCTTCTGCTGTATAATTCCAGTGGGTAGTTATTTTGTAATAAATCTACTAGTGTTTAAACCCCTTTAATAATATTTAGTTGTAAAACTTTTAGTCGAATTTCCTAGTTTTTCAGGTTTACCATTTAATTTGATTCCTAGATAATAGACCTCCATGTATTGACACTAAAATTGCCATACCATAATTACTCTTTAACAGAGGGTATTGGCACAGATTTTTAATCTATATTGTACAAATACTAAGTCACAAAACCGCAACTAAATTTTCCAAACTTTTACAATTGCTTTATATGATTGACAAGTTAAAAGTAGATACTAACATCATGGTTAGAAAGCGATAGGAATAATCACAACGAAAGTCTTCAAGATCTTCGTAGGAAAAAATAAAATCAACTCTTCATTTTATACTTCTGTTGTGATTATCCTTTTTAGTAGCTTCTAAGCCAAGCATTGCTAGTTTCTTTTCACTACCCCATCTATAATTACCAAATTCTCCAGTTGATTTGATAACTCTATGGCAAGGTATAATAAACGATATATGGTTATCACCTATTGCTGAACCCACAGCACGGTATGCTTTAGTATTTATTTTTTTAGCAATGTTCGCATAAGTAGTTATTTGCGAAGAAAGAATACTCAATAATGCTTCCCAAACTTTAATCTGGAAATTTGTGCCTTTTAAATGTAAATTAATTTTTTCTTCAGGATTAATTGTGTTGTCAATAAAGTTTTTAACTAACAAATGACTACTATCCTTTTGATTAATCAAATTTGCACTGGGCCATAGTCTTTTTAATTCTTTTAATGTTTCAAATTCATTAGCAAAGAACAATTCACAAATACCATATTGAGTAGAAGCTATTAGATATTTCCCAAACTTGGAATTGTTAAAACTATATTTAATTACTAAGTTTTTACCCCCATTCTTGTATTCGGCTGGAGTCATTGCCTGAATATTTACAAATAAGTCATGTAGTCTACTAGTGGCAGATAAACCTGTTTCATAAGTTGCATCTGCAATTGATCCACCTTGATTTAGAATACTTTTTGCATAGTTTATATTTGTGTAGCTTAAAAACTTTTTTGGACTTATTCCTGCCCAATGTGTAAATACTTTTTGAAAATGAAATTCGCTTAAACCAACATACCTAGCAACTTGTGCAAGAGAAGGTTGTTTTTTGAAGTTTTGGGACAAAAAAATTAATGCTTTTTCTATTGTCTGGTAATTATTCATACTTTGATGATAATACCATTCCCTAGGTTTAGTAAATCTGAAAGTTGCTATTGATAGTCATTAAAAATGTCTTCTACTTAGGTCTGGGAAAACTTTACTTTTTGGAGCTTGATACTGTAAGCTATGGATTTATGGTAGTAGGTGAGAGGTGGAGGGGGTTGGCCTCCACCCAACGATGTCTCACTAGGGGGTTGATAGCTTAGTTTAGGATCACCCCCCTTCCCCCCAACGCTGAACGTTAGAGAGGAAAGATTGTGATTTGGCATATTGACCCCTTTCGCTTTATGACAAAGGACTACTTTTGTAGTCAATCGATTATATAAATCTAAAATTATATTTACAAGTAAATTTTTACGCATATTTTACAAGGATTTTACGATTGAAGAATTATTGTTTAATATATTAAAGAATATCTTTTAATGAATAATATGAGAGCAATGTGGACAGGCGGAATAAGCTTTGGACTAATTTACATTCCTGTAAATCTTTATACTGCTACTCAAGGAGTTCAATTAGATTTAGATATGCTAAGTAAAAAAGATTTATCACCTGTAAAATACGCAAGAATAGATAAAGAAACTGGTAAGGAAGTACCATGGAAAGATGTTGTTAAAGGCTTTCAATATCAAAAAGGTGACTATGTAGTTTTAACTGATGAAGATTTTGAAAAAGTAGATATTCACAGGAGTAAAAGTATCGAAATTTCATGTTTTGTAGATAAGGACGAAATAGATCCTATTTACTTTGATAAACCCTATTATTTAGAACCAGATAAAGGAGCAGAAAAAACTTATTTACTTTTAATTAAAGCATTAAAAAAGTCAGGTAAAGTTGGAGTAGCTGAGTTTGTTTTACGAAACAGAGAGCATTTATGTATTATTAAGCCTGAAGGTAATATGCTTTTATTAAATCAATTGCGTTATGAATCAGAAATTAAATCTACCGATAAATTAAATCTGCCTAAGAATGTAAAACTATCAGATAAGGAAATAAAAATGGCGGAACAACTAATTGATGGATTAACAGAACAGTTTGATCCAAATGATTTTAAGGATGATTACATTGCTGGAATAAAGAAAATTATTGATGCTAAAGTACATAAAAAACCAGTTAAAAGTCCTTCAAAAGCTCCAAAAGCGACTGACATTTCCGATGTAATGAAACAATTAGAAGAAAGTTTAAAGGAAATTGAATCATCTAGAAAATCAAAATGAAATTAGAACAATATAATAAAAAAAGAGATTTTAAACAAACAAAGGAACCAGAAGGGAAGGTTGGTTTTAATAAGGGAAAATTTCCCATTTTTGTGATTCAAAAACATGATGCAACGCGTTTGCATTACGATTTTAGATTAGAAACTGAAGGTGTTTTAAAAAGTTGGGCTATTCCAAAAGGTTTATCAACCAATACAAAGGAAAGGCACTTAGCAATGATGGTAGAAGATCATCCGTTTAGCTACAGGGACTTTGAAGGAGCAATTCCAGAAGGAAACTATGGAGCAGGCGAAGTAATCGTTTGGGATACTGGAACATTCACAGTTGAAGGTGCAACTACAAAAAAGGAAATTGAACAAAAAGTTTTGGAAGGAATAGAAAGTGGCGATGTTAAGCTGATTTTAAATGGAGCTAAAGCAAAAGGTAAATATGCCCTGGTAAGATTTAAAAAAGCTGGGGATAATGCCTGGCTATTAATAAAGGAGAAAGATGACTTTGTAGGTTCCGATTTAATTGAAAATGATAAGTCGGTAAAATCAGGTAAAACCCTTGATGATATAAAAGATCAAAAGAAAAATGATGTATGGAGTAATAATGTTGTAAAACCAATGTTGGCAGAGTTGGTGGATAAATCTTTTGATAGCAATGAATGGTTATTTGAGGAAAAGTTAGATGGTTATAGAGCAATTGCAAATGTAAATAATGGAGATGTAAGACTATATTCCAGAAACAATATTCCACTTAATAATTCTTACCCTTTAATAGTAGATAAATTGCAAACTTTAGGATTTAACGTAGTACTTGATGGAGAAATTGTTGTGGAAGATATTCAGGGCAAACCTTCTTTTCAGGCATTGCAGAATTACAGATCGACTGGTATTGGAACTTTAGTTTATTATATTTTTGATGTATTAAGTGTTAATAATTTAGATGTAACACTACTGCCACTAATAGAACGAAAAAAAACTATTGATAAGTTAATTAAGAATGGGAAGATATTAAAAAAGACCAATTATGTTTTAAAACATGGTATTAAAGCCTTTGAAGATGCAAAGGATAAATTGATGGAAGGAATTGTAGCTAAAAAAACGGATAGTGAATACACTCAAGGCAGAAGTTCAAATTGGAAAAAAATAAAAGCAAAATTTGAACAAGAGGTTGTAATTGGGGGATACACTTTTCCAGAAGGAATGCGCGAGGGTTTTGGATCTTTGTTAGTTGGAGTGTATAAACAAGGTAAATTTATATATGTAGGCCATACTGGTAGCGGTTTTACTTCAAGATCTATTATTGAATTAAAAGCAAAACTTGATAAGCATATATTAAAAAACTCACCTTTTCAAAACGATGTTCCCGACAAAAATGTAGCAGCATGGATTTCCCCCAAATTTGTAGCGCAGGTTAAATTTGCGGGATGGACAGATCAGGGGTTATTAAGACAAGCAATATATATAGGCATAAGAGACGACAAAAATCCAAAAGATGTAAAAAGAGAGAATTAAGGTCTTAATATTTCTTTAATAGTCTTTTTTAGAGTTTCTAAGCTATCGTCATCGGCAATGGAGACAGAAACTGTCTTAATCTTTTTCTTTTTAAATAAAGCTTCTGCTTTTTTTAAAAGTTTAGGATCATCAAATACGTCTGTCTTTGAAAGAACAACTAATTCTGGTAAAAATGCTAACCTAGGATCAATATTTTTAACTTCTGTCCGTATTGTATTATATGCTTCTAATAAATCAGGATTTTCTAAACTTAAGAAATGCAAAACTAATTTTGCAAATTTAGTATGTCTTACAAATTGTGTTCCTAATCCTTTTCCTTCAAAAGTTTTTTCAATTAAACCTGGTAAATCCATTAAACTGATATCGTCTAATCTACCCAGTTGTGGAATGGTTGTTGTAAATGCGTAAGGTGCTACTTTTGCATTTGCGTTTGTTATTTCGTTCAAAATTGAAGACTTACCGGCATTAGGTAAACCAATAAAAATAACTTCGCCCATTAACTCAAGTTCAATTCTTACTTCTAGTTCTTGTCCAGGCTCACCTTCTGTGTGCTCATAAAGTGCGTCTAGGCCTCCGGATTTGAAAGATAGATTACCTTTACCCCCTTTACCACCTTCAAGTAATTTAACACGTTGATTAGGCTGGTCAATTCTGCAGACTAAATCGCCATTAAAATTATAAATATTAGTTGCTAATGGAACCTTGAAAATATAGTCAATTCCATTTCTGCCAGTTGAATTATTGGTTCCACCCACTTGTCCATCTTCAGCTTTGAAAACCTCATCCCTTTTTATAAAATTTAAGTCGTAAAGATTTGTTGTTCCTTCTACGTAAAAGTCTCCTCCAGGGCCACCAACTCCACCGTCAGATAGCTTTTTTGCATTTCTAGATGTAAAAGACACTAAACCATCTCCACCTTTTCCTGCTTTAAATTTTGCTGTCGTTAAATCTTTAAACATCTGAAAAACTAAATATAAGTAAATTAAGAGCTTATATTGAATCTTCGGGGTCAGGGATTCGAACCCCAATCAATAGCTTCAAAGGCTATTGTCCTACCATTAGACGAACCCCGAAGGTTCATTACAATTTACTAGTTTTAAACTACTCTAAATGCAGGTGAAATTATACTATATTTTCACTTGTTTATGTACATGGGGCTTGAATTTGAGCATGTAAGCTATAATTGTAAAATGAATAATCTAGAATTAAAAAATTATAATTTAGAAAAAACCTTATTAGGTGGACAAGCTTTTAATTGGGATTTTATTAATGATGCTTATTATGGCTTTACTATGGATAAGATTATTAAAATTGTACCTCAAAAAAATGGAATTTTATGGCAAACTTATCCAGAGGCAAATAATACCCTATATTTAGAAAATTTACTAAATTTTAATAATAATTTTGATACGATTTTAGCATCAATAAATAAAGATGAGATTATAGGTACTGCAATTCAAAGTATTAAAGATGTTAGATTATTAAAGCAAGATTTTAATCAAACACTTTTATCTTTTATTTTAACTTCTCATAAAAATATAAAAGCAGTTAGAAAAGTTGTTAGAGATTTATCAAAAAGTTACGGTGAAAAAATAATTGTAGACGGAATTACTTTCTATACTTTTCCAAAAATCGAAACAATTGCACAGTTAACAGAAAAAGATATTAGAAAAGTGGGCGCGGGTTTTAGATCTGGCTATGTTTTGCAAGCCGCAAAAGTATTGGCTGGCAACGAGAATTACAGTGCAAAGTTACAATCTTTAACAGAGAGCGATGCAAGAAAAGAATTACTAAAATTAAGGGGAGTGGGAGATAAAGTTGCAGATTGTGTATTAACATTCGCATTAGGTTTTTATACAGTAACCCCAATTGATATCTGGGCAATGAGAGTGTTATCTGACTTATATAAAGTCAACACCAAAACAAATTATAAAAATCTAAGAAAATGGTATTTTGATTACTTTGGAGAACACACTGCATGGGCAGGGCAATTTTTATTTGAGTACCTAAGAGAAAACTACAAAGATATTAAAATTGTATCAGATAAAAAGTGATACGTATTTGCTATTTAACCCCATTGACTGCAATTTCAAAGTAGAGTTAATATCTTGGAATGTTAAACCACACTCTATGACTCAAATTCTAACTAAATACAGCTATTTGCCTTACAATACTTACATTGTGCCGGGAACTATTCCTGAATACATTGAAGAAGAGGATGAAGATGATTACATCGAAATAGAAGAGGGTTTTGTAGAATTAGAACTTGGAGATCAAACACTAAATGAAAATATTGAATGGCTATACGAAGAGGAGCTTAGTGCTCAAACGGATGGTCCTAGAGGTCCTATAATCATAAAAAAAGGCAGATATACCAAAACTAATTAGGTTTAAATATACTGCCAATTTAACTATTTTCTCAAAAATTTTAAGTCTTCCTCTATATTAATAATTCCTCTATACATATTCCCTAATAATCGGGTGTATACATAATACGTAAAATACACACTAATGGCGGTAAGGGGTACTTGAATTAATATTGATGCAAATATTCCCATAATAGGATGTAATATAGTTACAAATCCAGCAAATGCTCCAGCTATACCACTTATAAAGCCAAATAATACTGCAAATATTACTATCAAAATGAACATTAGCAGAAAATTCAAAAAATATTTTTTTGTAATTCTAAAATTAGATTTTATTTTAAATGCTTCAGAAAAAGAATCTGTTGCCATTAATCTCAAATATGCTGGTATTGTAATAACATAGAAGCTAAACCCTATAATTACAGTTGCAATAAATGCAATTCCACAAACAAATAAACCTATTAAAACTATAGTAGCGGACATTTCTCTAGGAGAACCATTTATAGTTGCTGATGTAACTAATAAAAATAGTATTGCCATTGGTAAACCAATGAATATTAGTAATAGTAATGCAGCAAAGAAAGCATATACTAAACTAACTACTATATATTTAACTACTTTTTTAAAAGTGTTAACAATTGTATATTCCCACATTAATTTTGTAGACCTTTTTTGAATCCCAGCTTGTGTATTCTCGTATGTATACCAAGTGGAAAAGATCACAAATAATATTGAAATAAAAACTGACATTATTGCAACTATTAAACTAGATGTATAATTTACAGATGTAATTGTTTTTATAGAATAGTCTCCGTTAGTAGTGGAGCTAGCAAAATAATCTGTTAGTAGGGAAAATACTATAAAAGCAAAATTTATAGAGAAAATTATTCCAAATTTTACCCAGCTTCTTCTTTCTTTAAAAATATGCATAAATGCATCTTCAAAACCAAAATCTATCATATTGTATAAATAAAATATAAATTAATTAATTATAAAGGGTATTACTAATAATGTTTGGTTATATTCCCCAGCAGGCTTACTATAATCAGTTCTAACTTTCATTTCGAAAGCAGCAACACCATTGTATATAGGAAGTAAATTTGAGGATACTATAGTGCTCAAAGTTGTTGAAGGACCACCAACTCTGTTAGTGGCTCCACTATCTGTAAAATCAATTGGAGTACTTGGTATTGTTATATTACCTAAATGACCTGAATTTGTTTGTGAATTTGTTGAAGAGTCGTTTCTTAACCCAAAACCATAGCTCATCGAATCTAAATCTCCGTTTGCACTAGGTATAGTGCTGGAGGTGGGAGTATTAACTAAATTTGCATTGGGGACACTTACTTGTACAACAATTCCATTTAAGGCATTTGTAGTCGCTTTGAATACAATGTAATCGATGGATGTAACTGTAACCTCAGGTATTATATTAATAGTAGATAACACGTAAGGTGGTGCTGTTGAAGTAGAGGTATTAGGTGCAATATCAATATCAAAGCTTAGAGTTGTATTTAATGTTGTTGCTGTAGCCGATGCACTCCAATCACTTTGTGTAAATTCAGCTGCCGAAGTAGAACCCTTAAGTGCTGCAACTCTTAAATAATATAAAGTACCTGGAGTTAATCCCAAGATATTATATTTTTGATAAGTAACAACTGCACTAACACAATACGTTGAATAAATTTGTCCCTCCCATTCGCATTTATATAAAAAATCAGAAAGAGTTAATGTTGCTTTAGGAAATCTATTAGAACCGCTAATATACTGTACTCCAGTAGTGAAAGTGGAATTAGTAGCAATCTGAATAGCATATTTAACATCATCAGGATTATTTTGTGCATTTATTTCTACCTTGGCTCTATCATGGCAACCTGGACTTGAACATACACCACGCATTCCATCGGCACCAGGTATTGCTGCACAAGTTGTTGTGCTACTATTAGTTGATGTTTCAAAGCATGTTATTGATGGGACTTTGGCTTCTATAAATTCAGAAAAGCCACCGTTAGATCTGTAATTAGTACTTGTAGTTATGTAGTCATCTACAGGTGAACTTCCAGTCATAAGTGAGTAATTAGTTGAGTCTACATTATCTGAATTTGAGTCTAAGCTTGGGGCAAGCAGTCGGTAATTAGTGGAATTTAAATCTTGTGCATTTACTGGAAATACAATTACTAATGCAATTAATAAAAATAAAATCTTTTTCATTTTTTTAGGGTGTAAATATCTTCAATTACATACATTGTAAATGATTTTTATAATTTAAAGAAGTTAAAATATGATAGATAAAATAATAATAAGATCTAGTTGTAAATATAAATACTCTAAAAACTATAGGATAAAAAATGACTTATAAGAAATTTCTTTTAGTAAATATTTTATTGCTGGTAACTCTTATATCAAATATGGTGTAATTGAGTGTTGCTAGAAGGTTTAAATATTGGTAATATTATGTCGAATAGTTTCGGAATAACTAGAAATAGTAAGTTGCTGTAGGTTGACAAAATCTTTTGTGGACTTATGGTATGTACGCGAACCATTTACCAACTTATTCCGGAAAACCAAGCGCTTGGATATTCAATTTTACAATAAAACATTTTTATAACTTGCTGTATAGAGCATGTTATTTTTACATTCTTTGCCGTTTATTTTGCAAAATCCCCAACAAAACTTATATCTTTCATTGCTTTTTTGTAATCAACTGCACTTATTGTAATCGAAGCAGTTCTTTTACCGCAATTAAAAGAAATTTTTTCATTTATAAAAATTTTTTCATCTATAAATACCTCCATGCCTTCTCCTAATAAATTTCCAAATGGTGGAACTCCACCTACAACAATTCCATACTTTTCTAAAATAATTTCAGGATCTTCGAAACTTATATCAGCTTCAACTACTTGTTTTACTTTTTTGGAATCAATTTTTAAGTTTCCAGGTAAAACAATCATAATGTTTTTTGGTTCTAGATCAGAAGTTTTCAAAATTATTGCTTTAGCACCTTCTTCTGGTTTTGTGCCTCTTACCCGTGCCGCATCTTCACTTGTAGGCGTAGCCTCATGTTCAACGTAAATAAATCTTATATGTTTAGAATTTAAAAAATCTTTTATTTTTGAAGCTACAATCGTATCTCTTTCCATATATTGACCATAACAATTTATATTCTATTATACAGCTTATACGCAAGCTCATTATATAGACTATAGCATAGGATTAAATCTACCCAATAACGGTATTATATTGCGAAAATTCTTGGGTATAACAAAATCGAAAACCCTATTGCATATATTAATTTTTATTCATATAATCTTTGCAACTCATCTGCGCGGGTATGTATGCATGATGGGTCTCTGTACTGGAGTGAAGGTAATTGAAGGCAGTATCGCTAGTAGAAGAAGTTCACAAGTTGTGCAGCGTAGGTTTCTGGAACGATGATGGTACAGAGTTCAGACTGATGCGTCGATGAAGTATTCCCGTACTGAGACGCTCCGTTAACCCGTGGCCAAGCTGCGGGACCAAGTATCTGGGGGCATCGTCATTGACGGTGTCCTCAGGACAAAATTAACAATAAAAAATGATAAAAGTAAAGTTTGATAACAATAATAGTAATTACTACCTTTAAGGGAGTTATCTTATTATTGCTGTTAAATAAAAGAACTCCCTAAAAGGGAGTTTTTTGTTATCTTTTGTAGTAATATTTAGTATCGATTGGGGAATAGCTCAATGGTTGAGCAGTCCGCTGTTAACGGAATGGTTCCAGGTTCGAGTCCTGGTTCCCCAGATTTAAAATAAAAAATTTATGAAAACAAAAAAAGGATTTGTAGGATTTATTGTGGTCTTAATATTGGCAATTTGCTGTTGTTGTATGTTTTCTTGCATTGGAATGCTTAGTGTATTAAGAGGAGTAACAAGAAACGATCCCTCTAGGGATCTAAACGTATACCTAAATAGATAACCTTATACATAAATTAAAAAAATTATTATGGAACGTATATATATAAAAAACCTGAATGAATTAATAGGAACAACTGTAAAAGTTGTAGGATTTGCAGAAAGTCAAAGAGAACAAAGTTCAAAACTTACTTTTATTGACTTAAGAGACATTACTGGAAAAGTACAGTGTGTTGCCTTTAACTTGGAAGGTACTGAAAATATGCGAGATGTAACGATGGAGTCAGTAATAGAAATTACTGGAGAAGTAAAAGCTCGTCCTGAGAAAATGTTTAAAGCAGAACAGCCAAATGGAGCAATCGAAATTGAAGTTAAAGCATATAAAGTTTTAAGTAGGGCAGAAGGCTTACCTGTATTAGTAAATGCGAGGTCAAATAACGAAGCAGAAGCAGATACTAGAATGGATTATAGATGGTTAGATTTAAGAAAACCCGAAAAGTTATTAACTTTTAAAGTTTGGACTGAGCTAGAAAGGGCATTTGTAGAATATTGGACAGAAAATAATTATATAGAAATTCATTCACCTAAAATTTTAGGTGCACCTAGCGAATCTGGTGCAGAAGTTTTTGAAGTTAAATACTTTGATAGAGTAGCTTATTTAGCACAGTCTCCACAATTCTATAAACAAATGGCTATGGCTGCTGGTTTTGAGAAAGTATTCGAAATAGGTTCAGTTTTTAGAGCGGAAAACTCGAATACAATAAGGCATACAACAGAATTTACAGGTTATGATGCTGAAATTAGTTACATTGATTCTCATTTTGATGTAATGGCTGAAGAGGAAAAACTATTAGCGTTCTGTATTCAAAAAGTTGTAGAAAAATATGGTGAAGAAATTAAAAGTACATTCGGTGTTGAATTAATTGTACCAACAATTCCATTCCCAAAAATGAGTATGGTAGAAGCAAAAGCAGTATTAGCAAAGTTAGGAATTAAATCTGAAAAAGAAGGTGACTTATCTAGTGAAGAAGAAAGAGAACTTGGTAAGTATGTAGAAACAGAACTTCATCATGAGTTTGTGTTTGTAACAGACTATCCAATAGATATTAGACCTTTTTATCACATGCGTCATGAGGACAATCCTAAGTTAACAAAGAGTTTTGACTTAATGTACAAAGGAATTGAAATTACAACTGGTGCACAAAGAGAACACAGATACGAAAAACTTGTAGAGCAGGCTAAGGAAAAAGGAATGAATCAGGAAAATATTCAATTCTATTTAGACTTTTTTAAATTTGGAATGCCACCTCATGGTGGTTTTGGTATGGGCCCAAGTAGATTACTAATGAAGATGTTAGGGTTAGAATCTATTAGAGAATCAATGTTTGTATTTAGAAACCCAAGAAGATTAAATCCTTAAACCTTAAAATATGGAATACCAAATATCAAAATCAAAAGACTTTGTTGGACAAGAAGTGACCTTAAAAGGCTGGATGTACAACAAAAGAGGTTCAGGTAAAATTACATTCTTACAATTAAGAGACGGCTCTGGTTATATTCAAGGTGTTGTAGAAAAATCGGCAGTATCAGAAGAAGCTTGGAATGCTGCAGACCAATTAACTCAAGAATCTAGTTGTATAGTTGTTGGTTTATTAAAAGAGGAGCCAAGATCACCAACAGGTTTTGAATTAGTTGTAAAAGAAGTTCAAGTTGTAAATATTGCACCTGAATTCCCTATTGGAAAAAAAGAACACGGTCCTGAATTCCTTTTTGAAAATAGAGATCTATATTTGAGATCAAAAACTCCATGGGCAGTTTTAAGAATTAGAGATCAAATTTTCAGATCTATAACAAACTTTTATCATGAACAAGGTTTTGTAAGATTTGATACACCTGTATTACAGCCAACTAGTGCAGAAGACACATCTCAACTATTTGAAATGGACTACTACGAAAGTAAAATGTATTTAACTCAGTCCGGTCAACTTTATTTAGAAGCTGGAATTATGGGTTTTGGAAAAGCTTACGACTTTGGACCTGTATTTAGAGCAGAAAAGTCTAAGACAAGAAACCATTTATCTGAGTTCTGGATGATGGATGCTGAAATGGCGTACCATGATCAACAAATGAGCGAGGATGTACAAGAAGCAATGGTAAAAAGAATTATTAGTGATTGTTTAGAATTTTGTAAAGAAGAACTTAAAGTTCTTGAAAGAGATACAACTGTTTTGGAAAGAGCAGTTAAGGAACCATTTATTAGAATGAAGCAATACGATGCTAAAAAACTTTTAGAAGATAAAGGATTTAAAGTTGACTACAACGATGACATGACCACTGAAGAAGAAATTGAGATTGGAAATATTTATGGAATTCCTGTATTTATTGAAGACTATCCTTTTGAAGTAAAAGCCTTTTACATGAAGAACTATGTAGATGAAAGAGGAATGAAACGAGCTATTAATGCGGATTTAATTGCACCAGAAGAAGCCCGAGAAATTATTGGTGGTTCACAAAGAGAAGATGATTACGAAAAATTACTAACAGAATTAAAAGCGAGAAATTATAAAGTTGAAGACTACGAATGGTATTTAAATATTAGAAAATTTGGATCTGTTCCCCACGCGGGTTTTGGAATAGGTTTAGAAAGAACAGTAAGATGGATAAGTGGAGTTCATCATATTAGAGAAACTATTGCATTCCCTAGAACAACTGTTTTAGGCAAGCCTTAATTCCTCATCACTTTTGTTAAAAGTAGGGAACTGCAGAATTTCTGCCAGTTCCCCTTTATTAACTTCGGGATTGTTGTCACAAATTACTTCCACCAATTTTATGCATTTAACTCGTAGTTCAGCAACTGTAGCTACTGACTTTGCTAATAATTCTGTATAAATTGAAATTTCTGCTGCTGGATCTTCCTTTTCACTAAGTCTTAATCTTTTTAATAATTCAGAAATTAAATAGTACCTTGTACTTCTATCGGATATTCCCAATTCAACATTTAAAAAGTTATTAAACTCATAAAAGAATCTAATAAATGTAGTCATCTCGGTAGTAATGTACTTTATTCCACCTTGCTCCAAAGTGCTTTTATAATTTTCTCTTTCTTCAGGTGTTAAGCTTTCCCATCCCGGTATTCTTTCTGCAACCTCGGTACCAGCAGTACCTATACCCAAAACCGGCTGTACAAGGTTTATAATTTTAGCCAAACCATTATAGTTAAATACTTGATGAATATTACTCATTAGATCTCCTATATTTACAAATGTTTTACCTTGTTTTCGGTAAAGTTCTACCCATGTTGAGTCATTTGCGTTAATAGTAAGGTTGTCAAACTCAGCTTCGCTCATTTGCAAGACTATACCATCTAAACCTAATCTTTCTGGTGAAAAATAGTAGGTTAGTAAAACTGTAAAATTTACTTCGTTATTTGTTGTAGCTATATTTCCTAACCACAATTTTATTGCAGAGCTTGCTTTTAATTCATCAGCTAAAACATTTAGTTGTCCAAATAAGTTTGCTACAGACCCAGTGGATAGTACAATCATTTCTGAACTTCGAATAGCTTCAATTACATCAAAATTATTCACTTCAATATCTTCTAATGTTAAAGATTCTCCACTAAAATGCTTTTTAAGTACATATGTAGATGGTGATATTGGAACTTTTGCTTCGTCTACTTCTTCTTCAGAATTAAATTTTATTCCTAAATCTAAATTTTCTGCAGTTAAATCTAATCTCTCATTAAAAAGAAGATGAGGGAAAACTCTTGGGGGTATAAACCCAAGCTCTTTAAGCATATTAAAGAATATCTCGTGGTTTAATCCTGCAAAGTAATACATAAAAGTTAAAAATAAATTTCCAATTTTATGTTTATTCTCTAAGCCATCCAACTGTTGATAGCATCTAAAATAATTTGTACAGAATGCAATAAACTTTTCCAGTAAGACATCATTTGTAATCCCAAAAACACGAAAAAATTCAAGACATTTAGATATAAATTCATTCTCATTTGTGCCTTTGTAAGCACCGGACATATTGTCAATCTTTTCCTTTGCAAGCTGATCGTCTTCTTCAAGATCAAATACAAATCTTTCTATGTTTGCTCTTAGATCACCAAACGGTAAAATAAAGTGAGAATCTATATTGATATCCATTAAAGGAAGTACCCTTTGAAGTTCTCCTGTATGTCCACCAGAATCGTCCACACCTAAAACTAGATTTATTTTATAGTCAGCATATAGGGGATTGGTTACAAAGTCTCTGTAGGTAGAAGAACCATGACCACCAACTCCTAAAATTGTTATTACCTTTTGTTTGCCTTGCATTTACATTACATCTAATAAATTACTAATCTCTTTTGCACTTTCAGGGGTTTGATGAACAGAATGTTTGCCTCCTTCTCTTTTAATTCTAATAAACTCAACTCTTTCAATATTTTTTGTAAAACCTTCAATTTTATCATCAATCCACAGTACCCTTTCGGGA